>ERZ857750.760-NODE-760-length-39410-cov-6.735561_pt1 | contig 39410 bp, 48 predicted proteins | sample MGYA00519915_ERZ857750 | MGnify/ENA primary metagenome ERZ857750 (study PRJEB31778, sample SAMEA3449358) | human gut metagenome | biome: human gut; feature: human-associated habitat; material: faeces | place: United Kingdom | collected 2010/2012 ...
AAATCAATGGGGATATATGATAATAATTATCATATATCCCCTGGTTGATTATTTTCTTAATTTTTTGATCAACTCTTTTTTCGTTGTATTATTATATGCCCATACACGTACATCATTTTTCGTTGCACTTCTATATTGTTTTTCTGAAATATATGTCAACTTTCCTTTTTCCTTTTTGCAATATATTTCTTTATCAATGACTCTATGTACTGTTTTTTCTGATTTTTCTAAATTTGTTGTAACTTTATTTCCATCCTCATCTTCGAAATGTCCTTCACGTTCAAAGAAATATGATGCTTTTTTTACAATTTTCTTTCCATTATACTTATAAATATAATATTTTTCCCTTTCAGGACCATTTTCACTTAATACTGAATACTGTAAGCCTGCAATTGTTTTCTGTTTTTTATTATATGCAATTATTTGATCCGATGTTGACCAAATTTTCTTTACTTTTCCTTTATTGTATGTATAAATATTTAAATTTCTAGCTTCGCCTTCTGCATTACTATTTAAATTCACAGTGACCAGTTCTTTTGTTCCGCCTCCTGTTACTTCAATTAATGAATAGCTTGTAAATTTGGCTACTTTGTTTTTCTTGATTGCTTGTGCATAGGCTTTGTTCGCCTTCTTCTGTGCTTTTTTTGATGCAGCTAATACATTTTGAGTTGAAACCAATGTTGTTGCCATTAAGGCTGTGATTGCGAGAGTTGTTAATTTTTTTGTTAGATTTTTTAATTTCATTGAAACATCCTCCTATCTTATTCTGTTACAATATGATATCCATAATCAGATAACATTTGTTGTGTTCCTAGTGGTACATAAACTGACATTTTTTCTGCATTAAATATACCAGAACCACTTCTTGCTTTTGAAATATAGCTTAGCATATCTTTTGCCGCTATATTTCTAAGAAATTAAGTTTTCCGAACCAAATCATTAGAAAAAGCCTTCCAATAGATTTCTCCATTGAAAGGCTCTGTATATTCTTCGTATCTTCCGTAACGTATGATTAACGTTTTGATAGTTCCTGAAGAACTTCAGTCCTTATTTTATCATGGTTTCTGATGCCTGTGTTACTATTGTGTAACTATTAGGTTACTAATGCAAAAGTCTGTTTACCTTTGCTTGAACAGAAGAATAATTATATCCTGCCTGTTCTAACTTGGTTTTCCTGTCTGAGCCATTGTCCCATTTTCCCTGAATAACTTCCTTTGCAACTTCAGTCACAGACTTCTGTCCACAAAGTTCATTCACTTTCTGCTGAACTTTAGAATAATTATATCCTGCTGATTTTAGTCTGTTCTTTCTAGATTCACCATTGCCCCATTTACCTGCTAAAACTTCTTTAGCAATAGTTGTTATGTCTTTCTTATTTGAAGCTGTCTGTGAAGGTGCTGAAGACTGTGTGGTGTATGCAGGAACACCAAATCCCCTGATATATCTTCCATTGACTGCAATATTTCTTCTACCCACTGCATCGTTTTTGTTTCCTTCGATAACTGTAATCGTGTCACCTTCTACCTTTTCAACAATTCCTACATGGTCAGATGAACCTTTGTTGTCGCCTTTACCACTGTCTTGCCAATCATAGAATATCACATCACCTGCTTTTGGAACATGTGCATCTTTTTCACACCATCTGCCGATTTTCTGAAACCCTTTAATCATCTGATTGCATGAACATTCGGTTGGGATGATTTTTGTATAACCAAGTTTTACTGCAACAGCAGATACAAAGGTAGCACACCATGAATCCGTATACTTGACTTTATAACTACGTGCTAATGGCTTGTGATTGTTATAAATATCAATAATCTTTTTGTGTGAACCATTAGCTTCATTATATCCAAGCCATGCTTTCGCTTGATTCACTACTGCTGTTCTATCATATGACATACTGTTGTTACATTCTTTCTTATCAAACTGTGTCAAGTTATACTGTTCGATTAACTTCATATTGTTCTGAACATATGTTGAAGATGTTGCATATCCATCTGCTTTAATGGTTTCAAGATATGTTCTTGGGTCTGTGATGCCCTTCAGATTCTGATATCTTGGAAGCTGAATAAATTCAAAATATCCTTTGATTCCATCTTCCATACTGTCATATACTCTGAAATTGTCTTTGATGGTTGTCAGTGTTCCAACTTCATATTCTTCCTGTGTTGTCATATTCACTGACTTTCCTGTCCATTTAGTCCCACATTTCAGACCAAAATAATTGTGATAGGTTGAAGCAAGTTTTGACTTACCCCAACCTGATTCAAGAATTGCCTGTGCAATAATCGGACTATGAACCAAGATTCCATAAGACAGTGCTACCTTGCAGACTGTATCTGCAACTTTCTTAATGAATTCCTGATTTGTCATATTTATTACCCTTCTTTCTGTTCTGTTAAAACATCAATTGCTTTGTTGATTGCATCAGGTAATGGAAGACCCATCAGTCCTGCATTTTCAACAATTGAAATCAATTCATTTGCCATAAATCCAATGATAACAGCATCCCTGATGTAACTAACACCAATTGCTAAATCTAATCTATATGCAATCAGCACAAACAATAAGGTCATACATTTTCTGCAAAGTCCTTTCCATCCTGCTTTACTCTCCAATGTGCCTGATTCAGTCTTGTTTGACTTGTGAAAAACACCTGCAACCACCAATCCTGAAATATAATCAATACCCATAAACAAAATCAGTGTGATCAAACCTGTGTCCCATCCACCAAACAGGGATGCGATAATGCTTCCTACAACTCCAACACCTGTGCAAATTCCTTCTTTAATATTCATCTGTTTATCTTCCTTTCTGCATTTTCACACAAAAATAACCGCTTCTGACCTCATATAATCGTCATATAGCGGTTATTTTCGTGTATGTGATAATTTCCTTGTCTGTTGATTATTTTTCCATTTTACGTCATCCTTTCTCTACACCTCGTCTGTGGTATTTCCAATAAACACATTATTCATTTTCTGACTATTTGTTGGTTCGATAGTGCTTTTGATTCCAACAGCATTTTCAAAGAATGTATTTCCGACAACGGCTATATTTTCACATGGATATGATTTGTCTTCATTTCCAAAATTGAAACCTGCTTCTGTACTTCCCTGAACAAGGTTATTGCTGAACACCACGTTTTTTGCACCATAATCAGTATATAAGCCACCCTTACAATCATAGATATTGTTTCCTGATACAAGCACATTCTTTCCACCTCTGACACCAATTCCATAGTGTCGACCGTTTCTAACAACATTGTTTGTAATGATCTGTCCTTTCGAATAGTTTTTGTCTTTTGTAGCTGAAAAGACTCCTTGATCTTCAAGAAATATTCCAAAGTGACCACAGGCATCACATACACAATTTCTGATGATGTAATTTTCTTCAGACCATTTTCCTGTTCCAATTCCAATTCCTGCACCACCATTTCCACCGAATGCCCATTGTCTACCGCCCTTATATACATAAACGGAATCCATCACAACGTTGTCCAACATGTCAATTCCAAGGGAAGTGGAAGGTGTTTCAAGAAGTCTCAAATCCTTGAAAATACAATCCTTGATTCCTGAGTAATAAAATGCTTTCCCTCTGTGTGTATATGTTGTCAACGATGCTTCACTCATATCAACAGTAAAATTTTCAGCTTTACAGCCAACCAACACTTCTTTTGCATAGGAAGAATTCTGTGTAAATAAGGACGCACCCTGTGGTGTGTTTCCTGTTACTTTCAAAATAGTTCCATTTATGGATTCACCAATGATTGAAACATTTGACTTCATTTCAAGAAGTGCAGTGATGTTTCCTGTCATGTTCCACGAAGAAGCAACGGAATCAAATATATATGTTCCACAAGGAATCCAAATTGTTCCACCACCATTTTCATAAATCATATTAATCAAATTCTGCATTGCTTCTGTATTATCAGAATTTGCTGGAAGAATGCCATATTTTGTACAATTATAATATGTTTCATTTACGTCTTTTCCAACTGAAATTCCAAGTCCTTTAGCAATAGCATCAAACACTTCTTTGTTAAAGTTATCAGGAACTAAATTTAAGTCAGGTGAAATCAACTTTTCTGATAAAAACTGACCTGTGAATTTGAATGTATTGGCATTACCGCCACCAAATCTGATATATGCACAATTCTTTGGTGTTGTGATTGTCTGAGTGACACCGTTGTTTTTTTCAAAATACACTGTACCAATTTTATAATAACTTGCATTGTAAAAATCGATGCTTTGTGATTTTGACATCATAGTTGTTGCAACATAGTCTGTTTCTTCTAAAACAGGAAGATATTCAGAATAAGAATTGAATTTAGCTTCCAACATTTTGGTTGTTGTTTCCAAAGAATACTTTGAGAACTCATTTCCCATTACTGCAAGTCTTTCAGACGAAATTGCTTTATTTCTTGAAATTTCCACTTTCACCATTCTTGAATCATATTCATATACTACATATTTTGCATTCGCATTAATACTTTTCACTTGCTCAGAAACAAGACCAATTTCACCATTCATACCCTTATAAGCTGAACCCAAATAAGTTTTGTTTGCATCATAAACCCTGACAACATATGACCCTGAATTTGCAGAATCACCTTTGTAACACAGTGTTTCATCCGTTGCATCAATATAATCTGTAAAGTACTTTGTCCCATCCACGCTTTTCACAGGAATGTTGTTAACAAATGAGCCACTGTTTAACTGTGAAATATCAGCAAGATTATCATAAAGAATTTCCTTTTCATAGGCTTTGAATGGCAAAGGTAAGTCAGAAAAAATTTCATTTGAAAGTTTTTCCGAAGTAATGCTTTTGTCTTCAATAGTTAAATTTGTAAGTGTTCCATCATCAATCAGTTCTTGGAATTTATATTCAATCTGTTTTTTGAATGCTTTTTCATTCAGTGCAGGGGAAGTCACATCAGAATAGCATTCAGAAATTGCATCATGAATTGCCTTTCTGACATCCTTTCCATACACTGACTTAATAATTTTGTTTAAATAGGTTTCAATGTTTGTATCTGCCATTATATACCACTCCCTTCTAGTTTTTTCACTCTATCTTCCAGTGCTTCAAACACACTGGTCTTCACATATCCAGACAAGTCCACTGTTTCAGACAGCTTATCCCATCCTGAACCTGTCCATGCATAATTTGCACCAGTATCAAGAAGATTGTAAACATCACCAATCACATTGGATGTAGTTGGAAGATCAGAAAATGTTTCAACATTTCCTTTGTAATGAAAGACAGATGAAATCTTTCCATTGATGGTTGAAAAGTTATTTTCCACCTGTTTCTGATAGGAAGCAAAATCTGATTTTGATAAATACCGATCAGAACTTCCTGAAGCAAGTGAATTTGCATTGGATGCTGTATTGAATGCTGATTCAGCAGTGACAACTGCTGTGCTTGCTTTTTTAGATGCTGAAACTTGTGCATCAGTCATTGCACTGAATCCAACACCAAGTGTGAATTCAGTTTTGTCAGGACTCATCAGATCAACCACCATCTTTGAACAAACAAAGTATTTGTCAAGACCATGTGGAAGTGACAGAACCTTGATGTGATCCCCAAGTTTGATTCTTTCTGTCTTCACATCAAGAAGATGAAGGTCAACTGCTTTGATGGACAGTGTGACTGACATTTCTATTCCTGAAGAAAGAAAATTCCTTCCCTTTGTTAAAAGGTTGGATGCAATTGTGACATCATCCCACACTTCAGTTTTTGTGATTCTTCCAAAGATTGAAATTGCAGTGGTGTCTTCAATGTAGTCCTTCCCACCATTCACAGATTCGATGGTCAGTCTGTTTCCTTCAGATCCATCCTCTGTTTCTGCTTTCTTTCCCAAAGGAATCAGGACAGTGAAGACATTTTCTGCATTGATGTATTCTGTGATGTCCAACATATTGACACCGAACTGAATCACTTGGTCAGAAACAGTTCCTGATTCTGTAACATAGTCCAAATATCTTGTTGAACCTACTTTCCTTGTTTTCAGATAACCGCCAAGAAGACCAACAAGTTTTCCTTGAACTTCTTCCAAAGTGTTTGGATAGTTGCTGTTTGCCCTTGTGATATAATTGTTTGGATCTGTTACGGTGACCTGTCCAATACTAAACTGTTTTTCAGGATCAACCTGTGAATTGTGGTCTGTCAGCAATTTTTTAAAATAGTTGCTGACACCACCCTGAAAGGAATATGGTCTGATGACAGAATCAAGCAGGAAGGAAAGTTCACCTTCACAATAGATTGATTTTCTGTTGTAGAAATCTTTTTCATCATGAAGGACCCTTCCCCTGAAGATTTCTGTTCCATCCTGTTCAACAGTGATCACAGATTTCAATTTCTGTATACCATTGAACAGGACATTGTTTGGTGGAAGTATGAATTCAAGACTTCCTGCTTTGTTCAGTTCAAGTGTCAGTCTTGGTGAAAGAACACCATAGCCTTCATCAATCATGTGTGGGGAATAAAGTAAGTTTCCGTCTGAATAAATAGCATACATTATAACCTTCCCCCTCTATAATCAACAGAAACTGTTCCATTTCCTTCAAAAACAAGTGTGTTGTTTCCTGCAACTATACTGATATAAGGAATCATATTTTTCCCATCATCTAAATGATAATATTTGTTATTGAAACGGACATTCATTCCTGAACCATCTGAAGAAGTGACAATGATTGTTGGAACAACTGTCTTCCTAGTTCCTTGAATTTCAAGTGTCAATCTTTCTTCAACAACAATGTCCTTGTATTCCCTGATGATGCCTGTTTCAAAATTGAAAGAATCCCATTCCCAATTTTCCAAAGAACCAAACTTTTCAAGTTTGTATGGTTCAACATTTCCTTCAATCACAATTGTCGCTGTTCTTTTGTTTGACTTCCATTCATTTACCTGAACCCTTCCTTTGTAGATGTAGTCAGGATCTTCATCAAGAATGATGGTCATCATTTGTCCATGAAGAAAATCAAGGACATCTGAATATATATTTGACCATTTCTTTCTGACATCAATCACATTGAATTCACAGGTGATAGTTCTGTTTGCAAATTTCACATCACCTGTCAATGATTCAGTCAAATCAATGATTCCATTTGATGCAGGGATGTCAACATATACTGTTTTTGGGGAAGGTGGACTGATAACAGGTCTTGATTTCAAAATCAGTCCCCAATCCCTATATGAATGTTTTGAACCAAATGTTACACCGTTCATTTATCAGTTCCCCCTTCCTTTATGGTTTGTAATCTTTCCAAGTTCTGTGTCCATCTTTGGTGCAATCTGACTTGCAACAACACCTGTATCAAGAACAATTTCCTTTGTGAATTCAGGGAAATATTGACCAAGTATGTCAAACAGTTTTCCAAACAAATCATCAAGTGCTTCCACAATACTGTTGTTTCTTGTTGATACAACCATGTCAATGTCTTCCATCAGGTTCTGATGACCATACATCATTTCATCACCTGCTTCACCTGCACCCTTTGCCTGTCCAGTAAGTGGATTCACATCAAACAGTGTTGGTTCAGTGAACATCATAGGATTATCCATAGCTTTCTTATACCATTCAATTCCAAAGTGTGGTACAGATGGTGGGTTCAAAGAAAACTTTCCACTGATTGTTGGATGTGGCATCTTTAGTTTAGGAAGTGACCAACTAAATTTAAAGAATCCTTTGATCTTGTTTATTGCACCTGAAACAATGGATTTACAACTTTCAAATATACTGCTAAACTTTGACTTTATGCTTCCAAGAACACTGGAAACAACACTTTTTGCACCATTCAAACCACTACTGATTGTGGACTTCACACCATTGATTGCACCTGAAACAACAGATTTAATGCTATTCCATACACTACTGAATGTGGATTTGATTCTATTCAGAATGTTTGTAACTGTTGACTTGACTGCATTAAATACAGTGGTAATAACTGATTTAATCGCATTCACAACAGATGTCACAGTGGATTTTATCGAATTCCACACAGAAGAAATCACTGTCTTGATTGCATTCATAACAGGAACGATGATATTTGATTTTATCGCATTCCAAACTGTTGTGAACACTGTCTTGATTGCATTCATTACTGTTGTGATAACATTCTTCACTGCATTGATATTGTTTGTCACAATGGTTTTGTATGCATTCCATGCATTTGTGAGAACTTCTTTGCAATTTTCCCATATCATCATGAATGGAAGTGTTATCAATGTAAATGCACCTTTGATGATTTCCACAATGAACATGACTGCAACCTGAACCACATTTTTGATAGTTTCCCAAGCTGTTGTAAGTGCTTCTTTTATGGAATTAAATATGTTCACAATGTCAGTCCAAAGACCTGTGAAGAATCCAACCACAGCATTAACACATGTGGAAACAATCTCTTTGATGTTGTTCCACAGGTTCATCCAAAAGTTTCTGAATTCTTCTGATGTGTTCCATAAATGAATGAAGCCTGCAACCAAACCTGCTATTGCTACAACAACCAGTGCAATTGGATTTGCTGTCAGAATACTAAACAGTTTACTGAATCCACCTGCAACATTCTGAACAGTGCTGATTAGCTGTGGAAGTTTTATGATGAAGCTTCCAACACCTGACAATAGTTTTCCACCAATAATCAAAACAGGTGAAGCAACTGCACCAATTCCCATTACTGTTGCAATCATAGTTTTGGTGTGGTTATCAAGACTACTGAACCATGTTGTTACTTTCTCTACAACACCACACACTTTTTCAAGTGTTGGTGCTAAAGCACCAATGAATGCAGTACCTAATTCAATACCGCTGTTCTTAATCCGATTGATTGCTTTGTGTGCCTTGACTGATGGTGTTTCCAATTTATCCAATGCTTCACCAACATCATCTGTATCAGATGCCATTGTTTCAACTGTCTTGTTAAACTCACCGACACCACCATTCAGGATTGCAAGACCTGCTTTTCCTGCTTCAGCAGATGACCATAATTCATTGTAAGCAATACCATTTTCGTCTGCATACTGCTTTGTAACCTGAAGAACATCAGCAAGTGACATTCCTGAATTCATGCATTCTTGGAATGACTTTCCTGTTTTTTCCTTGATGACACCACCAAGTGTTGTTCCTGAATCACCTAACTCGTTGAACATACTGTTCATGTATGTGGTTGCTTCTGCTGTTGCAATACCCTGTTTAGTAAGTGAAACATATCCTGATGTCAAGTTGTTGATATTGACACCCATTGAAGAAGCTGTTGGAATAATTTGACCCATTGATGAAGCAAGTTCGTCAACAGTTGTTTTACCTAAGTTCTGTGTTCTAACAAGTTTATTTGCTATTTGATTAGCACTTCCTGCTGATTTACCATAAGCATTCATTGTTGTTGTCAACACGTCCACCGCTGTTGTTGTACTTGTGAAACCTGCTTTTGCAAGGTTTCCTGCTGTTTCAACAAACTTTCCAACCTTGTCTACACTCTGACCTGCTGACAGTGCCTGATATCCTGCTTCAGCAAGTTCTGTTGCAGACAACCCTGTTTTATTGGATAGGGTCAAGAATTCCTTGGATAAGCCACTAACTGAAGTCTTGGAAGTATCAAACAAGGTTGACATCTTCGCCATACCATTTTGAAAATCAGAAGCTGACTTTGTTGATACTGTCAATGCAGTTGCAAGAACTGCTGATACAGGTGTAATTGCTTTTCCAAGACCTGTGATTTTGTTTCCTGCTGTTTCCATAGCAGAACCAATCTTGGTTGCAAGATTCTGTGCTTTTTTATCAGTATCATCAATCTGACTATTTGCATCTTTATTATTGATGAAGATACTTCCAACAAGTTTAAACAAATCCATAATTCAATTAACCCCCTTCCTTTTCTATTTCAAAACTTTGCATGATTTTATAAGAATCTTTTATGGTTGCTTCAAGCTGTTCTTTTGATGCTTTTTGAACATCAGGAATAACACCTTCCTGTTTGTCCAATTTTTTATTGAATTCTTCCCATGTGGTATCATCCCATGGTGGAAGTTTGTGAATGTAAAATTCCCACCTTTGTCTTTCCTTCCTTTTCTTTTCAAAGGTTGTCAGAAAATCACAAAACCTTCCTGTAGATATCACACCATCAAGAAGGTCATATGGATTGGAATATTCCACAAAAAGAACATCCATGAATTCTAATTCATTTACTTGAACAATTTTGAAACAACCTTGAAAAAATCCTTGAATTCTTCCTTCTGTAAAATTGCAATGATGATTTCTGTGAAGTCTAACATGGACAGGTTTTTCACCTGCTTCACAGACATTCCTGCAATAGAACCAACAAAATTATAGATTTCCTGTTCACAAGAAGGAAGGTTGCTCATGATAATATCAAGAACTTCAAAAATGATGTTGAAACCAAGAATTGTCTGCATGTCTTCATCATTCTGTTCCTGATCTTCCTGACCTTCATTCTGCTTCATGAAGTTCTTCATTTCTTTGATTTTGTCAGGTGTAAGTCTTTTCTTTAAGTCCTTAAAACCAATTTTCCCCATGATTTCGAACATGGGGAAAATGTCACAAGACTTTAATTCTCTAAGATTAAAATCCATTTTTATTCAGTTCCTTTCTTTCTTGATCTGCTTTTCTTCATAGGTTCTTCAGGAACAGTTTTTTGTTCCTGTTCATGAATGACCTGAACCAACTTGTCAGAAACATTCTGAATTTCAGCAAGTCTTTCTTCAGTCACTTCCAAGATATCACCAACATGGTGAACCTGATCTGTATGTTTATCAATAAATCTTTCTTTAATCTCAACCTTCATACTACATCACCACCTTATGCAGTCACAGGTACTTTTGGATAATAAATATGGTAAGGAAGTGTGTCAAGATCAGAATTAATGTCTGCATGACAAGTGAAGGTATAAGACAGAACACCTGCTTCTTTGTTCTTTCCTTCTGTTTCAAGTCCTGAAGTACAAAGAACATTGTCCATAATAACAATGATGTTTCTGTGATCCAGTGTCTGACCAACAAAAGCAACATTGTCAAGATAATCACCATCTTCAAGTTCTGCTTTGGATTCAATCAGATCATACTTTTCATCTTCAGATGCACCCATCTTTGCAATCAATGCAGACTTCAGAACATCTTCAGTTGCTTCAAGGACATTGGTTTCCATGGATGCAGTTTCACCAACTTTGACTTTCAGTCCCCTAACAAGTACCAATGCACCATCTGCTTCCACATCAACAAATTCAGGAACAATACTGATTTTTCCACCACCCTGTGTTGCACCAAAGATGGATTCAGCAAAATTCCATTCCTTTGTTTCAGAATTAAATTTCAGATTCTTGTGATACGTTCCTGCACCAAACAAAATATTTTTTGGTGTGCCTTTAGTCACACCAGTCTTTCCTGCTTTCATTTATTTCACACTCCATTCTTTTATTCTTAATATTGTTTCTAATCTATGAACACCAAATTCAACTGAAGGAACAGGATATGCTGTCATATACATGATTGCAATTCCTGAACCACTTTCCATGATATCTGTTATTCCATCACATCCAAGTGTGTCCTTCAGTAATTCCTTCACATTTTCAAGATTCAGAAAACTTCCTTTTGTGTTACCTGTTAGAATGAAATTACATTCTTCCATTCCATCTTCATTCAATGCTTCTATTTCCTGATATTCACCAACCCAATATGTTTCAGGAATATCAGAAGTCCATTCCATGAATTCATAGGGAATGTTTAATGATTCTAACAGGTTGTTTATATAATTAAGACCTTCAGTTGTCATTATCAAACACCCCCAAAATATCTTTCAGCAACAGACTGAATCTTTCCTTCTGTTGCTGTGAATGCTCTGTATAAAGGTCTGTTTGCTGTTTTACCATTGGTATAATAAGCATTCAGTCCTTTCTTTCTCATAATAGCAACAACTCTTTTTGCTTCTTCCTTGGTGTATGTCTTCCCACCTTTTGGTGCTTGTGGTTTTCCACCTGTGTCAACAAAGACCCAATAACCTTTTCTGCCACCACCATTGATTGCATGTTCACCTGTTCCAAATTCTTCATAGATTGCATTCCAATAATCTGAACCAATGTGAACTGCAAGTGCATCTTCATCAACCTTGTATTGATAAGAACCTGCTGTCTGTGATGTCTTTCTTCTGCTATTTCTTTGTGCCTGTGACTTGATTTCACCACCAATTTCATGAAGAAAAGCAATTGCTTTATCTTTCAGTGCTGTTTTCACATTCACTGAATAACTATGGAATTCTACATTCTTAGACACCTAAACCACCCCCAACATACTGAAGCATGATTTCCAAGTGCTGATGCATTCCCATAGGGTCATCAATCATTAAGATGTGGTATTCAACCCCATCAATAATCATTCTTGCATTTTCAGATGTTGCATCAATCTTTGTTTCATCCTGTTCTGATTGAATCACACCTGTTTTCAGATTAAATGGATTCCAAACCCATTTCTTTGAAAGATTCCTGAAGGATTTAAAATCACAGATGAAAATATGTGTGGAAGATTGCACCTTTGCACTGTATTCACTAATGTCATTCTGACCATTGGATAAGTCCAACCAACCTTTCAGTAATGTGACATCCATCCACACGTGTTCCTTTTCACCAATAATGTTCTTTTTTTCTTCATCTTTCACCTGAATCAATGCAGTTGTATTTCCACCAACTGATATCATCAGAATCTTGCTTTCATGTAAGGTTTTAAAAAACCAAGCAGGGAAACAGGATATCCCATCACTTGGTTATTTGCATCATAATCAATATAGGTCACAGAATGTCTTGACAATGATTCAGATTTGATTCCAATCTTATCACGCATATCAACTTCATACTTCAGAAGATTGATGATTCCAACCTGAATATCTTCAGGATAGACAACTTTTGTGACCATGTTGGAATCAACAGTGAACACTTCTTTGTCAAGTCTTATGAAGTCCTTACCAATTTCAGTGACCACATACAGTCCATCATTCACTTCTGATTCTGAAATCTGAATAGTGTCACCCATTCTGATGAATGGATGACCACCAAATATTCTGTCACCAAGACTGTTCCCTGTGAACCTGATTGACCTATTCTGAAAATTGTTATTGGTGTACTTCCTGATAAGAAGTTCCAATGCATTCAGTTTCTTTTGAAGAATCTTTGTGTCCTGCCCTACAAAATCAGGCATTGATAAAACATCACCAACTGATATAATCATCAGATTCACCACCTTTCAACCTGCATCCATTAAGCTACAACATCACCCTTGAATTTTGCAACAATAAGTTTAGATGCATTTGTTACTGCAACACCATAATACTTGGAAGCAGTGATATCATGCTTCTGCTTTTTAGGAAACCATTCATGGTCAACCTGTGTATCTTTTTTTAAGAAGATAGTTAATGCAGGAAGTTCATCTTCTGTGTACTCTGTTTCAGCAGAATCAGGTTCAAGTTTGATAATAGGATTTAACCAACAATTAGTTGTATCTTCCTGTTTTACCTTTTTGGATTTTTTAATCCAACAACCTGCAATCTTACCAATAGAACCATTAACGGCAACACCTGCTTCAAACTTATCAGCAGAAATAAAATCTGCATCAGTAAGAAGTGCTTTTTCCTGTTTCGGATGGATGAACATAACCTTTTCAATTCCGTCTTCTTCATCTTCAAACTTAGTTACTGCATCAACAATTCCATCATAGTTGACATAGTTTGCTTTTTCATCAGCAGTGATACATTTGTCTTTTTCAGCAGTCATCTTTGCATAAATCGCATCAATAAGGTCATTGTCTACCTTACCAACAATTGATTTTGCAAGCTGAAGTGTAGCCTGTCCAATAGGGTTACCAAGACCGCTATTGATTGCAGTCTGAAGAATAGAAACAGCTTTCATTGCACATTTAACAGTGAATGTTGTGCTTCCTGCTGTCAGGTTAGTTGTTTCAACTTCAGCATTTGTGTCAGATGCTTTTTCAACATCAAAATCTTCAGCATCACCGATATAATTCCAAGATGGAACTGTGATTGTGTCACCTGCTGTTCCCTGTAAGTCTGTGTTTACATGTGCATATGGTGTGATCTTGCACTGTGCTTCAATCTTTCCTTCAATCATGTCAGACATGACTTCAGGATTGATAATGTTGGATAATTTAGTTGTTACACTTGCCATAATATTTCACCTTTTAACCTTTCTTAATTGCTTGATAATTCTTTATATAATTCAGGATTTTCATTGAACAGCTTGTTTCTTGCCTGATATCCCATTTTGTTGAAATCTTCTTTTGTAACTGTTTCTTTCTGTTCAGGCTTTTCAAGTTTCTTTTCTTCAATCTTTTTCTGTGTTGAAGATTCAAATTGACTTGGGAACTGTGTTTTCAGTCCTTTCACCTTGTCATCAAGACCTTTGACCTGACCATCTTCACCAAGTTCAGGTTTCCAATCACTGTCATGATTCATTTTATAAATCAGATAATCAATGTCAGTCGGCTTTGCACCTGCTGAAAGAAGACTAATTTTCAGTGCAGATTCAGTCTTTGCTTCCTGAAGTTCTTCCTGCTGTTTCTGAATAGTTGCTTCATACTCTGTGATTTTTGTCTGAATACCTTCCTGACCTTTTGTTGCTTTCTGAAGTTCTGCAATCAGCTTCTGTGATTCTGCATCCTTTGCAACCATTGCATCATGGTCAGTCTTTAATTTTCCATATCTAACGTCAAGATTTTCTTCTGATGCAGTATAGATTTTGTTCTGTTTCATAGCATCAAGAATCCCTTTGACCTGTTCATCAGTCAAGTTCTGTGCTTTCAATAATTCCTGTAATGTCATTGTTATATTCCTTCCTTTCACATTTACAATTTTTACAAGTTATGTCTTGGATGTGACTGTCAGTCACTGATGTTTTACATGGTCACCCATGAAAATGACATAAAAATAAAGCAGTTTAATGTCTTACTTAGGACATAATAAAAACACCCTGTTCAGGATGCTGTACTATTTTACCCATAGATGGGAGATATTCAGGATCACCATGCCTTTCTACTTGTCAATTCTGATTTCCTTTACCTGATCGATGTTGTAGATTCCAACCCATTGTGAACCCTTGATAACAACAAAGACTTTTCCATCATACATATAATCCGTATATTGGTCTTTTTCCCAACATACATAGTTACCACCTGTCATTGTAATCTGAATCATGTTCCTTTTATCCCCCTTTCTGACCTCATATAATCGTCATATAGGCATTAAAAAAAGCAAAGGTGTAGAATTGTGTACCTTTGCTTTTTTTTTAATACATTATATCATCAAGTGATAAGTACCCAAGATCATAAACGTCTTTGTTTTCTTCGATACATTCATCAATAATGTCAATAATTTCTTCATCTTCCCGACTGTCAAATGGAATAGTTGGGAAATCATCATTGAATTTTTTCTTGTACAGTTCAAATGCTTTCTGTAATTTTTCACTCATATTATTTCACCCTTTTCAGAATTTTAATAAATATTTTATAGCTGTTCGGTAAGTACTTCTTCACATATTCTAGTTCAGAACCACCATTTACTTCTGCACTCATGATGTTAGCCCACATTTCAGATGCAGATTCATACACCCTACATTCATTTGCTACCTTGCTAAGATTACTTGCATCAATACCAAGTTCTTTGTATGCTGTCTGTAAACCTTTATGTTCTTTAAGCTTCTTTACTGAATGATATTTACGATTGTAATATTTATCACCGTGTCCCCAGTTGATACGATGTGAAAGAAGTCCATCAACTGCATCCTGAACACCACAACTTGCATCATGATTTCTAAAGTCTTTTTCAACATCAGTTGTCAGTATAGATTTTAAAAAATCCCGATCTTTTCTTACAGCAGTCAAAAATTCATCAGAAGAACTTGCTTTTTTTGCAAATCGGTTTATCTGATATTTTGTATTACTGTGAATGGTTTCAATCTCTTTGAAGTGAAGTCCTGCATAATCTGCTTTTGCGTCATAGAAATGACCGTATTCATGTGCCAACGTATGGTACTTACTTCTACCATTATCAATATATTTTTGTAATGGATAATTGAACACAAGTCTATTTTCAGCAGGTGAATAATACCCATCGTCTTTTTCATATTGTACACCGTTGATCTTATCAGCATACTTTGCATACAATTTTTGAAGTGATGTATTATTGTGTTCAGTCAGAATATTCATGTATTCATCATAGTCTGAACTATTCATTGCACCCTTTAACTTTTGGGTATGTGCTAATACATCATATTCTTTCACCTTCATTGTATCAGCGTTTTGGGGAAGGTTCAAATATTTCTTTTTGAAGTCTTCAAAATCCTTTGATTTGTCCAATCCAAAGAATGATGCTCTGTCCTGAAGGGTTTTCAGTTCATCTTCGTCCAATGCCCATTTTGCCCTTTGAAGAAGCTGACATCTGCAATTGCAGACATTCCTTGCAGAACCACCAACAGATGGTGCTTTCATCTTTTCACCACCAACATCAAAGAAGTCACCCCATTCCCTGATTTGACCATCTGCTTCCTGATGCCAAGGTCTTGTGACTGAATCAAGTGTTGCATCCCATTGTTTTACAATGTCAGCACCCTTTTTCTTTGCTTCAGTACCTGCATCAAGAAATCCCTGCTGATTCACTCTGTGACCTTCAGTTCTTGCAATTCTCATTGCCATGTTCAAGGCTTTTGACATTGGGTTATTCATACCAAGTGCAATCTTATATGCTACCTGTTGCCATGTTTCACCATTTGCAATTCCCCTTGATAACTCTGCCCTGATGGTCACTTTCAGCTTTTTGACATCTTCAGCAAGTCTTCCTTTCAAGACATTACCTGAATGATACTTTGAAGATAATTTTGAATCTGTCTGAAGTGCAGTCAGCACCTTCTTTTGATCAATTGGAACTGTGATTGGAATTCCCTGTTTCTGTAAAGAATACATGTTTCCAATATAGCCATTTTGATAAGCATCTTGAAGATATTCATTGATGGCTTGATAAGATCCTTTGTTCAACTTATCAAGAATACCATCAATTTGTTTTTTCATTGCTTCCTGATATTTGACCTGATAGATAATAGACTGAAGATTCTGCATATCAGTTCTAAGATTCAGGTCATTGATTGATTTTTGCAGGTCTTTTGATGCCTGAGCATATACCTGTTTCAATTCACGCAAGATCTTTTGTTCCTGCTGAAGCTGATATTTAGCAATCTGTTTTTCAGTCTTATTCATCTATGTCTTCACCACCTTCTTCAGGAACAATCCCATCCAAGGTGGATTGTGCAAGCTGATTATCCTGTTCTTCATCTTCAGGAAGTTTGTCTTTGATAGCTTCATAATCAATATCAAGGATTTCACAGATGTTCTTGATGATTGTTTCAATATCAAGAACATTTTGAAGTGACAGGATTGTATTGATTTGTGTCTGCTGTTTCTGTGCATCAGTCAATTTAATCTGTGCATTATCCTGTGCATTGGTCATGACTTCCCTTTCAAAGTCAAACCAAACATCTGTGACCTGATAGTCTGTTCCATCAATCCTGTTGATTTCACCAATGACAACCTTCACTATTTTCTTCAGGAACTGTTTCATTCTGATTTCCAACTTATTACACTTCAAATCAAGAAGTGCATATCTTGATTTGATAACAACATTGGTCACGTTACCATCGCCAAGCTGTGCAGAATTGAATCCCATTCCAAATCTGTAAATGTTCTTTTCATCTTCCTGCATCTTTGCCTGTCTTGCCTGATATGGAATGTCTATTGTGTGGACTTCCACACCCCCTTCAGGGTCAACACCAATCATCTTCTTGGTCTTCAGGTTCTGCTGAAGTTCATCAAGATTTTCACCTTGGAAGCCTTTGACAACATACAATGGATAATCAAAATCAGCAAGGTTGTTTGATAAACCACATGACATGATGTCATAGTCATCAATCAAATCCTTGATTGGTTTCAGTCCTGACCATTGCTTTTTATTGTTGTCCAACCTAAAGAATGGAATAAAACCAAAGTTTTCATAATAGATGGATTCATCACCATCTTTCTTATAAATCACATGTGGTCTTGGGTTGATTGGTTCTGATTCATCAAGAATCAGCTTTCCTTCTTCTTCCTGCACATAGAATGTTGTCTGATTTTCATCCCATACCTGAATTCTTTTGATGACCTTGTTTTCCTTGGTTAGTTTGTCCACATACCAATAGATTACATAGGCACATCCATCATCTGTGTCCTTTTCTCTGACTTCCACAACACCAAGGGAATCTGCACATTCAAATGACAGCTTTCCATCTTTGTTCATGTAAGCATACATATATTCAAATCCCTTTGCCATTGTACCTGTCAGGACATCATTTAATTCACAGATGAAGTCATCATCAAAGTATTCATCCAATCTTGTCTGAAGTTCAAGAATATCAGAATGGATGATTCCATTTTCACCTGACAACATATACTGCACTGCTTGGTCAACCAATTCAGTGAAGAATGGATGTGAAATCTTGACATTGCTTCTTGTTGTGTCTTCAACCAATTGTCCATCAGCATTGAAATAAAACATTCTATAATGCATGATGTCATGGTCTGCATCATAGTATTTTTGACCAATGGAAGCAAGGTTTTTCTTGGTTGACACCTTGTCTTCCTGAATAAACTTCAGAATTTCATCTTCCTTTAACACATTTCTTCACCATCCTTTCTAATACAACCAAGCATTTCCAATGATATCATCTTCCAACCCATAACGCATTGCATCCATTAAGTGGTTGAAATCATCAATTGGTCTGTTCAGTTTGTTTCCAAATTTATCTTTATCCCATGTATAATTGGATATTTCTGTCAGGAAGTTGACACATCTTGGATGAACAATGATTTCAAGGTCTTGAATCCACTGTATTCCATTGTTGATGCTGTCTTTTCCTTTCTTTGCCCCCTTGATTCTTAGTCCAAGGGATTTCAATTCATCAATGGACTTTGGTTCAGCAGAATCACCTGTGAATTTCTCTTTTCCATATCCCATTGATGATAGTTCTTCATATATTTTTTTATTGGACAAACCTGTTTTATAAAGTTCATCCCACACATACAGTTTCTTATTTTCCAAATCAAGAAACATGATTGGTGATGCTGAAGGGTCATTTGTATAACCAAAGTCAAGTCCACATCTTGTTTTGCAATTCCTTACATCATCAAGTGTGAATGCCTGTTCTTTCCAATTCTCATATACAAGACCATCAACAATTCCCCATCCACCAAGACCTGCAACTGCATATCTTCTTGGATTGTTCTTTTTCATCCTTTCAAACACCTGCAAGTCTGCTTTGTCCAACCATTCATTGCATAAATAGTTGGTTGTCAGTGCAAGTGTGTCAGGGTCAGGATTGTCAAAGAATCGTTTCTTCATCCAATGATGTTCATTCCAAGGGTTAAATGTCAGTGTTATCTGCTTCCATAGTCCATCAGGACATTCACCCCTGATTGATTCATCCAACATATCAAAATCAGCTTCAGACATGATTTCATATGCTTCTTCAATCCACATCCAACACAGACATCCTTTATCAACTGCAATAGATGTGACTTTCAAAGGGTCATCCAATCCCCTGAAATATATCTTTTGACCTGTTGGAAGATATGTTGCTTCCAAAGGTGACAATGTGAACTGCCATAAATGGTCAACACCAAATCTGTGACATGCCCATTTCAAATCAGCATAACAAGAATCTTTCAAGGTTCTGAAGGTCTTTCTGATGACCAACAGATTTGATTCAGGATATTTCATCAGGTTGTAAATGTACCAAAGTGCTGTTGTCTTGGATTTCTTGGAAGCACGACTTCCTTTTACAACTCTGTATCTTCCTTTGAAGTTCCAAAACTTCTTATATCCTTTTCCAACGATATCAGGCAGGTGATAATATTTCTTATTCAAATTTATCACCTTCCCTTAACCTGAAACATCCATGTTCTTTGCATTTATGTACATCCATCAATCCCTGTGTCAATACACCATGATAATGTGTACAGTAAGCAACAGGATGATTGGTGAAATTTCCATCAATGCACCAATAAGAATTTTTGGTCTTTGGGACTTGATTCTTCTGTCTTTTTCGTCTTCTTTTTAGCTGTTCTTTTCTGTTGCCCTTTCCTTTCCCATTATTCCTGTGTTTATTCTTCAAGGTCATCTTCACCCCCAAACACAGGAATGGAAACATCAACTTGAATTTTGTCATTCCACATTCCAACATGCTTCCCTAATAATTCAAGTGCTTTTATTTTAGAAGCAAGTTTGACTTCCCTTTTGGAAGATGAACCATTCACTGAATCAGAATCTTCAACCTTGTATGATTCAATACATGCAAGGTCATCATCAGAAGCATTTGTATTTATTTCACCATCAGAATCAACAACATCTGTTATCTTAACAAATGCTATTCTTGCAAGTTCCTGAACGATTCTATCTTGATTGATTCCTGTTCTTCTGCTTCTTTCTGCCATCGCATTAGCAATTGCTTCTGAAACTCTAGTTTTCCCTAGTAGTTCTGACCCCATCTTGTCAGCATTTTCAGGTTTATAACCTGCCCTGATGCAAGCCTGTGTTGCATTCAGGTCAATCAGGTATTCTTCAACAAATTTCTTCTGTTTGTCAGTCAGCTTTCTTGCCATCCTGCAACACTCCTTTCTTTGTTATTAACCAACGCAAAAAGACACCTGCCCTTTTCAGGGTGGTGTCTTTCACTTATTTTTATTTATACTTATTCATCATACATATTATAACATATTCAGTTCACTTGTCAAGCATTATACTGAATTTATTCAGCACTCTATCCTTTTTTTATATTACAAAGATTATTGTATGTTGTTCTCATTTCATGACAACATTGTTTCATAGAATACGCTTGAAAATAATACAATCTGATAAATTCCTGCTGTCTGATTGTATATAAAGCAAAATTTACTTTTGAACACATATATTGATATTCTTTTATCAGATGTTCAAGATTATCCTTATCTTCAATCAATCTAATAATCATTTTTTCAAGTGAATCACCTGATGGACTTGTCTGAACACATTCCTTGTCATATCTGATTGCACCTGCTGTTGTAAATGCATCAATCTTCATCTGCAATTCATCAATGTCCTGTTTCAATTCTCTGATATCATCAAGAATCAATTTTCATCACCGCCTGTCTTTTGTGTTCTTGGTGTTCTTGGTGTTCTTGCTAAAACACTACTACTATATATTTATATTTTTTTTTACCTAAAATCATATAAATATATAGTAAAATACAATAAAATTATTATTTTTATTTAAAAGTGAAAAGTACCAAGAACACCAAGAACACCAAGAACAGAAGTCTTGAAACCCTTATAAATAAAGGCTTTTCGTTGTTCTTGCTAGTGTTCTTTGTTGTTCTTGCACACCCTTCAACCACTGCTGTGTTCTGTTCTTGGTGGTGTCAAAATTATAAGCACCAAGAACAACCAAGAACAGTTATTTCATCAATTCCTGCATGTAAGGAAGACCACTAAGAACATCAATAAGCTGATGCCATTCATCCAACTTATGATGTGACCTTTGTTCAATGATTCTTGCAATCACTTCATAGTTCATCATAACTGTTCGTTTCTGATTGTATGATGATGGAAGAAGCTGAATCATCTGCCACCAATATTTTTTATCTTTAGTTTCAAGATATTTATTTCTATTGTAATTCAAAGAATTAATGACAACTTGTAAAGCATTCATAGCATCTTCATTTTCATCCATGTGGTGCGAGTCCGTATGTGTCAAATGTTCATTGCTGAAATCTCCCCAATTAAATTCTTTCTCAGCAATCTTATGCATGGTAGAACAACTATTTGCAACAGTTCCAATCTTGTATGTGTCAAATTCCTTCCACCAATACAAAGGTGCTTCAATATCCATCCATACCTGAATCATTCTGTCATACTTCCTATGTTCTGTTCCTGCATTGAATAATGTCTTCATCAACTTCAGGTCATTATCACCTACTGCATAACATCTGAAGTTATCACATCTTCCAAGTCTATCTTCTTTATTGCAGACACCCTTTTCTTCAATTAGTCCACATTTACCACAATCAACTGCATCATAACTGTCTGACTTGTCCCAACTGTTTTTGGGATTTCTCATTCCATGAATGGCAGGGTCAAAACCCTGCACATCCAAAATTTCACATTTTAACATCACTTCACCGCCTAACTAAAAATTATTAAAAATGTTAATAAAACCATACAAAATGAAGAAGTTTCATCATTTTTCTTTTCTAAATCACCATAAATTCCCCAAATAATGAAGATAAGTGCTAATTTTAAGAACATTAAATGTCACCTTCTTTTCTGTGAAGTGACCTGTCAGCACTGAATCCTTCAGGATATCTTGCTTTCAGCTTATCAATGTTCGTCTGCATTACATCATCCATGTCAAGGTCAAGTGCTTCACATGCTTCAGCAATCATCCAAAGACAGTCACCAAGTTCTTTCTTGATATGCTCTTTGTCAAATTCATGTCCCTGATATACCTTCTGAAGGATTCCTGCAACTTCACCTGCTTCTGAAGTAAGTCCAAACACTGCATGATGCAATCTTCCTTCCTTGTTGTCATATGGAATACTGCATGTTCTCATTGCTAATTTCTGATATTCTTTTCCGTTCATAATTACATTGATTTCCTTTCTTTAATCTCTGCCATCTTTGCACTGTTCAATCTTGTATCACCATGTACCCTGCTATAAGAAAGATATCCATTCATTCTGTCAATCTTTGTCAGGTTCGTTGAACCACACACAGGACACACATCCATTTCAAGTTCCTGATGTCCACAATCATCACAATATGCAAGTGATAAGTTCACACCTTCATAGAATCCTTTATCCATTGCCCTTCTGACTAATGTCCTGATTGCATCTTTGTTGTAGTCAATCGGATATCTTACATATTGGATTTTCCCACCATTGCATAAATCCCAAAATCTACCTTCCAAATCCTGCTTCTGAATTGGTGTGATGTCTTCAGTCACATGACAGTGAAAACTGTTTGACACATAAGGTCTGTCAGATACATTTTCAATCACACCATACATTTTTCTGAACTGTTCAATCTGAAGACCACAAAGTGATTCAGCAGGTGTTCCATAGATTGCATATAACCAACCATCTTCTTCCTTGAATTCATTCACCTTGTCATTGATATACTTCAGAACATCCAATGCAAACTGTCCATCTTCCACAAGGGATTTCCCATTGTAAAGTTCCTGAAGTTCATTCAATGCTGTGATTCCAAAGGATGCAGTCATTGGTTTCAGCAATGGTTTGATTTTGTCTGTTGGTTTTAGGTGTCCACCATAGAAACCACCTTCACAATATTGAATTGGGTTTGTTGATGCTTTCATTTCACCAAGATAGTCATATGTCCTTTGATGAATCTTTCTAATCATGTTCAGATAATAATCAAGCACTTCATAGAAGTCTTTGCTTTCCTGTCTTGATTTTGCAAGAATCATTGGAAGATGAAGACTAACTGCACCAATGTTGAATCTTCCAACAAACACAGGTTTGTCTGATTCATCAGCAGGATGCATTCCACCTTTTTCGTACCAAGGTGATAAGAATGCCCTGCATCCCATAGGGGAAACCACCCTTCCATATTTCTTATACATGGAAGCAACATATCCTTCACCTGTCAGTGATAACCAATCAGGATACATTGTTTTGGAACTGCATTCAATCCCTGCTTCAAAGACATCTTCATTGATGCATCCTTCACCATGCAGATTTTCATCATACAAAAATACCAACTTAGGGAATAACACAGGCTTTTTGTTTCCTTCCTTGCCCTGCCCCTTTGCATGAACTTCAAGAAATGTGATGGATGCCATCTTTCCAAATTCATCTGTTGCAAGACCAAATGTCATTGTGATGAATGGATAATCACCCCTGCTTGAACCAACTGTATTCAGCTTCATTTCTATTCCTTGGAATCCCTGTTCAAAATCTCTTTTGGCCTTTTGCATTGCATAGGTGTTTGCATTCTTTGATACATCATCTGAATCAAGTTCTGAATATGCTGATATCATCTGATAGTATTCATCAACATATTTCTTGAATGATTTCACCGCATAAGGTGAAAGAATCTTGTCCACTTCAGGAACAGTGAATCCACCATACTGCTGTGAAGCTGTTGAAAGAATAATGTCACCAAGTACATCAAAAGCAGTGTCAAGGGTCTTTGGTTCGTTATACCAAATATTTCCCATTTCAAAACCACCTGACATGACTGAACCAACATCACACAGACAGCAGTTCATTGTGTCCAATCTTGCAGATTGGTCATGTACATATATGTAACCATCCTTACATGCTTGAAGTTCTTCCTGTGTCATAAAGAATTTTCTGTACAGTCTTTTATTCAGGTCATTGAATATCAAGCATCTTTTAGTTGCTACCAATGTGCTGTCAGTGTTTGCATTCTCTTTGTCACCAATGAATCTGATGGATTGTGATTTCTGATATACCTTATCCATCATGTGAACAAAGTCTTTTTTATAGTTGCGATAGTCTTTATATGACTTTGCAATTCTTGGGTCAAACTGTTCCAATGATTCTTCCACAACATTGTGCATGTCTGCAATTGGAATCAGTTCTGTGTTCAGCAATGACAGTCTTAATTCAACAATATCCTTCAGTCTGTCAAATGCTTCATCATCAAGGTCAATCATGACCCTTTTTGCAGATTTTGTGACTGCATTCTTTATCTTCATGAAGTCATAACCTTCAAGTGTTCCATCTTTCTTAATTACTTTCATGCAAAATCACCTTTCCTTCCTTCAGTGATTTCTGAACATCAATCACCCTTTGATTGGTAGAACCTGCCCAAGGATAATTGACATCTTTCAATTCTTCAATGAATTCACCATCCACAAGAACATCAACATATTTCATCACTGCTTTCATATATTTGTTATTCATGATGGTTTCCCAATCATATCCTGTGTAAATCCAAATAGTCTTAGTTGGAAACTTCTTTTTGATTTCCTGACACAGACAGAAAACTGTTCCTTTGTTGGTTGAAAATAAAGGGTCACCACCGCTGAATGTAATTCCTGCAATGTGCTTCTTTTTCAGTTCCTTGAAGATTTCCTTCTTTGCTCTGATATCAAATTCAATACCATCATCAGGATTCCATGTCACAGGATTTTGACAACCCTTGCAATGATGACTGCATCCTGCCACCCAAAGAACTACACGCAAACCATCACCATTATTCATGTCATCTTTTGTAATGTTATGATAATTCATCAACAGTTCACCGCCTTTCCACCAAGTTCCATATACTTCTTCATGTACCAATCAGCTTTCTTCATATCTTCAGCACCATTCTTGAACACTGCCCTTTTTCTGTACTTCCATACATTCAACAGGCAAAAGTGCTTGACTGCTGTTTTCCCAAAGATTGCTATCATTTCATCAATACATTCCATTCCACCATCCTGACAATAGTGGGATGGATGATTGACAACATCTTCTGCAAATGATAACTGACCATCTGTTTCTTCATGTAATTCCATCATCCATCATCCTTTCTACTTAATAAAAATTATTGCTTTCTTACCATTCAACCTGACATCCTTCCTATCACATCCAAGGTGTTTCTTAATTTCCTTAGTGAAAGTCTGCATTGCAATTCTTGTGAATCCATTTTCATTGCAAAATGTGTCATACCTTGCAAATACTTCTTTGGTTTCATGGTTTAGAATTTCATCTTCTTCCACTTCTTCCAAGAATAGAAGAATTGGATTGTTGTCTTTTTCAAAGTTGTCAACTTCATCCTTGACCTTCTGTGATTCTGTGAATCCCTGATTTGTCAGAACTCTTTTCAATCCTTCAATACCAAGTTTTATCAAGTATTCTGCAACATCCTGTTTCTTCAGCTTCCAAGTGATTCCTGCATCAAAGTCATCATCATCCTTGCTGAATTTAGCATTGAATGGAATGATAACAAGTCTTCTTTTGATTGCTTCAAATCCTTTGTTTCTCATTCTTGGAATCTCATTTGCACTGAATAACAGCTTGACTGTTGGTTTAAAGAAATATGCATCCTGACCTTTGTTTTCTGCTTTGATATCATTTCCACTGACAATCTTCTTGAACTGTGCAATGACCTTTCCTTGCAGGAATTCATCACTGATATCATCACCAATATTTGCAAGTTTTCCAAACATGGTTGTTGTGCTGAATCGTTCACCAAGTTCATCCATATCAAGTGATACATAGTTTGGTCTTCCAAGCACATTCTTCACCATATCCAAAAATGTTGATTTACCATTTGACCCTGAACCTGTCAGGAAGAATGATTTTGATAATTCATTTTGTCTGAAGAAGCAATATCCAATACATTCTTCAAGTAACGCTCTGATTTCATCATCCTGACAGGATATTTTGTTCAATGTCTTATCACACAATTCACTGTATGCTTCAGGGTTATAGTCCCAAGGAATCATGTTTGTAATAACATGGTCAGGACTGAATGGAAGAAGTTCATCTGTTGCTAAGTCATAAAGACCATTCCTGAATGCAATCAGATTTGCATCTGCAACCTGTGTTTCTTCAGGTGTGATGATTTCCAAATACTTCAAGGTTTCCACTCTGTGATTTGCTTTCAGTGTTGGAATCAATTCAACCATCTTGGATTCAATGAATCTGTAACCTGATTTATAAATCCCACCATCATACACATGAAGCTGTCCCTGAATCCTTTTGATGTGATATTCATTCTTCATGTATTGACCAAAAGCATTGTGCAAGAATGTTTTTCCTTTGTAGAAAATTGGTTTTGCAAATGCATCATCCCTTGTGATGACATCCATTTCTTCTTCTGATAATGCATCCTGAAAGATAAAATGATTGATGTTATCTAACACCCTTCTTATTGGTTCTCTGTCCAACATAAGCTGTGACTGAAGAATCAGGATGTATTTGAACAATTCATCATTCCTTCCATCACCTTCCTGCAAGTCTGCAAGATTGATGGTTGTGTTCACAGGAAGCAGTTCATCAGGAACTTCATCAATGTCATCAGGTTCAAAGGATGGTGGAAATCTATCAACACCATTGACCCTTAGTGGTATGTATGTTGACCCTGAATGAATATCTGCAATCAATCCAACTGCAAGTTTTTTATCCTTTCCACCTTTTTCAATCCTGTGTTCTGTGTCCTTCCAATAACTGTGAATGTGTCCATTTTCAAGATTTTCAAGAATCAAACAATTCCAATTGTTCTTTTCTGCCATGTCCCAAAACTTCTGTGACAGTTCATCAGTATCAAAAGATATATCAACAAAGTCCTGATTCAGGATTGCACCAAATGACTGATTTCCTTGAACATTATCCCATTGAAGAAGCTGTGCATCCTTGACCTTCATGGTTGCTTTCTTCCCTGTGCCTGTCGCATAGCCTTTGAAGACCATGCTGTTTCCTTTCCAATCCAATCAATTTCACCTTCTTCCTTCATAAATTCCAAAACCTGACAATCTGTCATAAGCTGTGTTTATATACCACTGCTTGTTTAATTGTCTTGGAACTTTGACACCATTCACTTCATCATTGAAGATGAAGCAGTGTTCAGGTGTTCCTTCAACCTTTGCTTTGCTACCATCTTTTTTAATTTTCCAAAGTCCACCATCAGATTCATTTACTGATGCAAAGACCCTGACACATTTTTCATTCAGCTTCTTGGTATTACCAACAAACCTTGTGAATGTCTTCAATCTTCCTGTTGCAGGATTGATTGCTTTGTGTTTTTCCCAACGTCCACCATGCATGATGCAGTCATACTTTGATGATATCTTCTTGACCATCTGAAATTCCTTCAGGTCTTGACATCCATTGATAGTTGCTTCAATTGGGATTCCCTTGACCAACCTATCAACCAATGCTTTGTTTATGATTGGAAGGTTATAGTCAAGTGGTGACAGTTCTTTCACATAAGCACCTTTTCTTTCCACCTTGCCATTGCTAAAGATGAACACATAATTGTTGACATCCTTTTCCCAAATAGAACTGATTTCATCAAATTCCAATTCCATGTTGCAACGTTTTTCCCACTCATAACAAATATCATCCATCTGATTGAATGCTTCATCTGTATCAGGAAGACTGATAATCAAACCATCTGTGTTTGACTGAATCAATTCAAATCCATCAATTGCTTCCAAATGTTCTATCAGGTCAATCAGCATCAACTGACCATTCAGACAGATAAGATTTGCATTTCTTGGGTCATATGCTAAAGAATTTCTTGCTTTGCTGATTCCATAAGTTCCATTGATGACAATCTTCAATGGTGCTTGTTCTTTCTTTTTACCTGCATGTTTCAGTTCAATTCTTCTGTCATAAATCATCTTGAACTTTTCAGGTTTCCTGCTGTTTCGTGTAAGCAGGTTATGGAATATCATCAATCTTGGATAGAAGGAAGCAACATCAACATGCCATATCTGCCTACCATGTCCAAGGTTCTGATATTTTTCTTTTCCTGCATGGATTCCACCCCAACTGATGTTGTGTTCAATCCCTGCTATAATCATGTTCAATGATTCTGAATAAACTTCTTTTTGATTGGTTTTCCCTTTCATTGACATATAGAAGTCTATTGCTTTTCTGTATTTCTTAATTTGTATGCAAGGAAGCACAAACAGGTCAAATTCATCATCCCTTGTGACCTTTTCACATTCCAAAATCTTTGCACTAATCTGTGCCTTAGTTAGTCCAATGTCCCTGATTGATAGAACTTCAGGGAACATCTTTATTAGTGACATGATTGCATCAAAGTCTGCTTTCCTTTGCATAAATACTTCAACAGTCTGTTCCACATCATGTCTACAATATTTAACAGTTTCCTGAAGTTCTTCTTCAGTCAGCTTCCTTGGAATGTCAAATGGAATAGATGATTCCTTCACCATATTTCCAAGTGACCCTTCAAAGAACTTCAGTCCCCTGTCAATCTTTGCTTGGAACACATCATATGACAGTAATGGAATTGACCTGAACAGATTTGAAAATGTCCAACCTGCTTTTTCTTTGATAATAATGTGGTCATTGATTTCCTTTGGATTCATGTCACAAAGGATTCCTTTCAGGATGTAATCATCATAATGATGATTGTTGAATCCAACCCATATATCTGTTTTGTGTTCCTGATAGAATTGTTTAAGGTCAGAAGGTGAATTGATGATGACATGTTCTTTTCTATTGTCCATATCAAGGATGACCACAAGCCAATCCTTGATAAACACTTCAAAGTCAAAGAACAGCATCAGATTCACCTACCTTTCTTTATACTTCATACACATCTTTGATTTTGAATGTGTTATAGCCTTTCTTGTTCTTGCCATATTCAAGAAGGAATTCAAGACTTCCATCAATGGTCTCCATCATGTCCATAATCATGTCATTGTACTGACCATATGTTTTGAATTCCACTGTGTCATTGACATCAAGACTTCTAAGGAACTTGTTGACCTGTCCAATCTGCCATCCTTCTGTGATAAGCTGATTCATGAATAAGCAACTGTTTTCAAAGTCACCTTCAAGGATTCTGAACTGAACTGTGAACATTGGTTCACCTGCATGTTTTTCTGAACCACATTCCTTGATTTCCATCTTGTCAATTTTAACTTCATATGTACCAACAGGCACTTCACGATAGTCACCCTGACCACCATTTGCTTCTGCTTCAGCAATATCTTTCTGAAGTCCTTCTGTGTCCACATTTTTATCCCATTTATCAAAAATACTCATTTCATTCACCTTTTTTAACCTTTCTTAATCATTTAACATATTTGCAATTCCATTAAGGAAATCAATAAAATTACCAACAACAGCATCTTCAAGTGCTTCTTCATTGGATTTCTTCAATCCACTGTCACCATGTTCTTCTGCTTTCTTGAACAATTCATCAGGATTGACATCTTTCATTGCATCAACCTTTTCAATATCCACAACTGATTTCATGATTTCTGCACCAACTGTCTTGAAACCTAAGTCTTCAATATCATTCATGAAGACATCAAGTAACTTAGGATTTCTAATCATTTCTGTTTTCAGAATCATTGTGATTCCTTTAGTTGCATCCTTTGCACCATATCTGTTTCTAACATCCACGATTGTTTCAACAATGTGGTCATAAATTCCTGCTTCCTTTAATGCTTCAATAAATTTCTTCATGATTATCTTTCCTTTCTTGTTCTTCTTTTTCTTGCAGGTTTTTCTTCCCCTGCACCTGATAACTTCTTAATACCTTCACCAAATTCTTCTTTGGTGATGACCTTCATGACTTCCACACCATCAACAATCATGTCAACAGAATCACCTGCATGTTTCATCACATAATTGTCATTCTTGATGTCATAGAAGTATGTGTCTGCATCCAAGACAACTGTTTCTGAATCAGTGTTGGTTGTTCCATCCTGAACAGGTTCTTCAGAAGATTCTTCAACAGGTTCTGACTGTGTGCGTGATTTTCTTCCCCTTCTTGATGGTGTTTCTTCAGCAGTTTCTTTTGCGTCTTCCTGAATTTCTTCAGCAGGTTTGGCAAAAAAATTTGCTTCATCATACACTTTCAAAAGTTCATTCCAATCCAAAGGAATTGATGTGGTCTTAATGTTCTTTAATCTTCCACCGCCAAAGATTACTTCATTGGATTTAAAATTCAATGTTCTTGTTTCATCATCTTCCACAACTACCCTTGCCACAATGTCAACCATACCTGCAATCTTGTTTGCAACCTTGTCTGCAATGTTTGGTTTGATTGCTGTGATTTTATCACCTGACTTCTTTGTGATGTCCTTTGAAGTATCTTCATGAGAAATCAACACAATATTTTCATAGTCAAGGTTCATCAATCTTCTGATGGTTGATAAGAATTCTGTTCTTACCTTGTCCCATGCTCTGAAGCTGTCATCTGATTCATGTGTGATACCTAATCTGTCATACATGAATAATCTGCATGATTCATAAGTATCTTCAAGAAGGTCAACAATAATGGTCTTAAATCCATTCTGACCTGCTGTCTTTTCAAGTTCATCAATAGCTTTCTTGAAGACATCCCATGCAAGAATCTTCTGTCTTCCTTCCATTGTGTCCTTGATAGGTAAATACTGCATAGTAACAAACTGAATGTTTCCATCAGTATTCAGATTCAATGGTGAAGGTGCTGAATCCATAAATGTTGTTTTTCCTGAAAATGCACCACCATAAATCCATAATTTTCTTTTGGTTGTCTTTCCAACCTGTCTTCTTTCTGCACTTGGTAAAATCATATAGTCCAATCCTTTCTGACAATAGTCTTTATATTCACACCAATCACACAAATAAGATTCATTCTTTTCACACTTATCTGTTAGACCAATGTTCATACACGTTTCATAAAAATCTGCAACTTTTGAAGGGTCATAAACCACTTCTTTGATTTGAATTTCCTTTGCTTCAAGTTCTTCATATATTCTGTTCCTGAAGTCCTGAAGTGTTTCTGTTTTCTTCTGTCTAATCTGAACCTTTGGAACAAACACAAAATACATTTTCCTGATGTGCTTTCCTGTGATTTTTTCAAAAAAATATTTATATACATGCAACTGTCTTGATTCCATATAATGGTCAATATTGTTTGAATACTTGAAATCATACAAATCAAACTGACCATGTGGAAGACCTGCATCATGCTTGGTACATGGAACAATCAAGTCTGCTGTTCCTTCATAAACGTCATTCTTGAAATTGACTTCATGAAATCCTTCAGGAAGAAGTTCTTTCATCTTTGTAATCCAATATTCAAGTTTGATAATTTCATTGATGTGTGCATCTGTGATGATAGGATATGAATCTTTGTATTCCTGAATAGCTGTTTCCATATCCTTTTCCATTCCCCTGTGAATTGCTGTTCCAAGAATCAATGGATTTGCAGGGTCATCTGTTGGAAGCACTGCAATGTTCTGTCTGTATCTGAAACCAAATCTTGCAGGACAATTTTCAAAACATTCTGCTGTTGAAAAATGAAAATTATCCATCTGACCACCTTCTTTTCAATAAGTCATAATTGTATGCAGTGTTTGCATCATCCACCTTCAAGCAATCAATGAAGTTCTTGAACAATTCAAAATGGTCAGGATAAAGAAGAATTCCATATCCACCTGCTTCATCAATCTTCTTCAGGTTGTGAATCTGAAGTGGTGAAGGTTTTCCATTCTCTGCCTTAACTTCAATCCCAAGGAATCTTCCATTGCAACATGCAAGGATATCAGGAACACCTGCTTTGGTGAATTCACCACCGCCCCAATATTTAATGAAATAGCAGTTATTTGATTTCAGGAAAAACTTGATTCTGTTTTCAAAATTCTTTTCTGATGCCATGTGTTCACCTACTTCACTGTAATTCTTACTGATGCACTAACATTGGAAGTCTTTGAATATGCTTTAGCAATGTCAGGATGGTCTGCTTTCAGCTTCTTGGAATCAATGGTTGTTCTTGTTGTTGGTGCAACATACATAAATTTGACTTTTGCATTCTCAAATGACTTCACACCATGTCCTTCCATTGCCTGAAGCAACTTCTGTTTCATCAACTTTTCCTGTTCTTCTAATTTCTTTTTCTGAACTGTAATGTCTGTGATTGCTTTCAGTACATCAGGAACTGTTGATTCAATAACCTGAAGGTCTGTTTCTTCAACCTGTTCTTCACACACTTTTGCAATGTCCTGACATACATCATTGCATGTGTCCTTCTTATCACAGAAATAACAGCAATTTGTGCATTCATTTTTATCATCAATAGCAACTTTACATTTCATCATAATATTCACCTTCCTTTTCTAATCTTTCATAATATGGTTCTGTGTCAGTCACCCAACCATTTGTATACAACGCAAGACATATCCATGTGAAATTGACCAACATGATGACATATGGTTGCCAACTGATAATGCAGTCAATCCAACATATCCAATAAATCAGCGAAAACGCATTCAATGCAGTCAAGGCTTTGATTACAAAATTATGAATTTTTCTTTTCATCTTCTTTGAACAATTCATCTGTGAAATCCTTCCTTTCTTCTAATGTGTGCAGAATTTGTTCTTCAACTGTTCCCTTGCAAATCATCAGATAATAGAAACATGTTTTTTCTTGACCAATTCTGTGAATCCTTTTCTTGGACTGTTCAAAATCTTCTGATGATAATGGAAGTGAAAAATAAATGATTCTGTTGCACTTCTGAAGATTTAGTCCTTTAGATGCTGATTGATACTGACATAAGGTCACACTGTTTGATTCTTCTTCATAGGCTGTCAAGTCTTTAGTGTGTCCATTGATTTCTGAAATTGGTCTGTCAAGTTCCTGACATATCTTCTTCATATTCCATAGTTCATCATTGAATGAATAGAATACAATCAATCTTTCCTGTGTGGATTCAACCAAGTCCCTGAATGCATCCAACTTGTTTTGATTGAATTGACTGCATATCTGTCTGCTATAAAGCAGTTTTGTCAATGATGTATCACCAACTAATTCCTGACCTTCTATTGTTACAATGCAATCCTTCTGAAACTTCCAATACTCTTTAGGTGCTTTCAGTCTGATGTGTGTGAATACCTGTTCAGGTAATTCATAACATTCTTCAGTCTTTTTGAATATTGCACCATGTTCACGCATTTTAGATTTCAACCTATCAATGTTTTTATATGGGTCTTCTTTGTCCACAATCTTGTGTTGAAAACCACCTGAATCAATTGTTGTCCAATTCACATATTGCCTGTTATACAAGTCTTCTGAAATCTTCCAACCTAACAGGTGGACTTGTGTCCATAGATTTTCATATTTACCACCAACAGGTGTTCCTGAAAGAAGAATCACATGTGCAGGTTTCATCTTCAGGATGAATTTTGTCTGCTTTGCTTTCTGATTCTGTATCAAAGATGATTCATCAAGCATCAATGTGAAATCATATAAGTCAAGCAATTCTTTTCTTCTCCAAGCCAATTCATAATTGATAACACCAACTATGAAGAATCTTTGTCCTTGTGACAGTCCATGATATTCACTAAGCTGTTTTTTATTAGTAAGGTTAAACACCTGCATCTGATAGTTATCTGTGAAGTGTTCCACCCAATCCTGAACCTTTGATTTCTGACACACAATCAGATTCACTTTGCATCCAAATCTTTTCATCATTTCTGACCCTGTGAATGTCTTCCCAAGACCCATGTCATGATAAACTGCAATGTTGTCAAAGTCCTTTGTTTCCTGCAATGCTTCTTGCTGATGTGGGAACAGGGAAATCATATCTTGATGCCTGTCACATCTTCAAAGATTTCTTTGTCAAAGTTTGGCATTGCTTTGATGATGTTTTTGTATCTTTCAGAAAGTGAATCCCACCATAACTGTCCACATTCTGATTCATCAAGAATCTTCAAATAACCACCTACAACTTCATATTCAGGATGTTCTTTCTTTTCTTCATCTGTCATGTCACTTGACCAAATCCAATCAACAACATTTCTTGGAATCTGATTCAACAAATATCTTGCATCTGAATTCAACCAATCACGATAAGTCCAATCTGAAGGTTTGTTGAATAAGAAGATTTTTGGTTCTTCTGTGTTGAAGCATCCATTGGAAAAGTTAGTCTTGTTCCAATCACCGCTGTTGCAATCACCGCTGTTGCGATTACCGCTGTTGCAATCACCGCTGTTGCGATTACCGCTGTTGCGATTACCGCTGTTGCGATTACCGCTGTTCCAATCACCGCTGTTCCAATCACCGCTGTTGCAATCACCGCTGTTGCAAAGACCTGCGTTTCCTTTTCCAAGGTTGACCATTCTTAAAACATCTTCCCAACTGATTTCTTCAACAATCTGAATCTTGTTGGTGCAACATTTGCTATCATCTGATTCTTCATCAATTTCACCCAATGCAATGACCTTTGCAACTTTGTTGTCAGGATTGAATGGATAATAATTGAAGCAGTCCTTTAATTCTTTGCAAAAATGAAATCCTCTGTTGCAACAAGAAGGTGTGACATCTTCTTCAAATGTCTTTCCTACTTCATATTGAAATCCCCTGCATGTCCAATCAGGTTTAAAAACTTTGTAACCTTCCATAATGTTCTCCTTTCTATGACACAGTGATTCCTGTGTGTTCTGTGAATTTTTGTGGACTGATGTAATAAGTCCATTGTGTTGACATCTTGACTGCATAACCAAAAGGGAAGATTCCCTTCTGAAGACCTATCCTGATGAACTGTTCTGACACATTCATCAGTTCTGCAACTTCTAAAACTGATATTCTATTCTTCATAATCATCTGTGTCAGTGATTTCAAGGAAATCCTTAATCTTCTGAATCTGTTCCTGATTGGTTCTTTTACCTTTCAGTAAATCAGATACATAAGAAATTGTGATTCCAAGTTCATTTGCAAGGTTTGTCATTGTCATATCCCTATCAATCAATGCATGTCTGACCTGCTTTTCAAATTCTGACATCATTTTCACCTGCCTTTCTTACATAATTTATTCAGCAAGTGCGTAAAAATTCAGCATAAAATATTGACAAATTGCTGAAGATGTTCTATCATATGAAGTACCACCAACATATATCTAAAACATCAAGCGACTTTTGTTTATATCAGTCTGCTGAATTAGTTCTGCACCTGACACTATGTATATTAGCAGTTCTTCAGCAGTTTGTCAACACTTTTCGCTGAATTTATTCTGCACTTTTTAAGAAAGGGGAATTGCTATGGAATTTATAGACAGAATCAATGAACTATGTAAGGAAAGAAAGATTTCAAAAAGACAGTTAGAAAGGGAAGCAGGTCTTGGTGCAGGGTCATCATCTAAGTGGAAGACATTCACACCAAATAATACAACCATGACCAAACTTGCAAATTATTTTGGTGTTTCAATCAGCTATCTGACAGGTGAATCAGATTATAAATCAGAACAAGAAGCTGTGTGGGATGCACAATATAATTCAGAAGCATTATCAGATGAATCAACAAGGATTGAAAAAGGTTGCAGGATTCCTGTTCTTGGTCAGGTAGTTGCAGGGATTCCAATTGAAGCTATTGAAGAAGTATTGGATTGGGAAGAAATACCATTCAGACTTGCACAAACAGGTGAATTCTTTGGTCTTCAGGTCAAAGGTGATTCAATGTCACCAAGAATTCAAGAAGGTGATGTTCTGATTGTCAAACAACAGTCTGATGCAGAATCAGGTGACATTGTAATTGCACAAGTAAATGGTGACAGTGCTTGTGTGAAGAAGCTGTTAAAACAGGATGATGGAATTGTTCTTCAATCTTTCAATCCTACATATGCACCAATGTACTTTTCCAACAAAGACATCATTGAAAAGCCTGTTCAAATCATTGGAAGGATTATTGAAAACAGGCAGAAATTCTAAGAAGGGATGTGATAATATGTCAATGCGATTCAGGAAGACAATCAAATTAGGGAAAGGTGTGAATCTGAATTTCAATAAGAATTCTGTTGGAATATCTGTTGGAAGTAAAGCAGGAAGAATCACTGTGAATTCTAAAGGAAGAAAGACAACAACCATGCATACACCAATCAAAGGTGTCAGCTTTGTCAATACACAGTCATCATCAAATAAAACACCTTCAGAAGCTGTTTATGTTCCACCAAAAGAAAAGAAGGAACTGAAGACAAGTAAAGGAATGATGATTGCAACAATATTTCTTGGATGGTTAGGTGTCCAAAGATATGCATCAGGTCAAATTGGTTTAGGGATTCTTTACACCTTGACCTTTGGACTGTTTGGAATCGGATGGATTTATGATATTTACAAGGAAATCAAGTTCGTGCTGTTCTAGGTGTTCTTTGTGTTCTTGGTGTTTTATCTATAATACTTTTAAGAAAATAAAGACGAAACACTGAAGGACTAAGAAAAATATAAATATATATAGTAGTATACAACCAAGAACACCAAGAACAGAAGAACACCAAGAACAAAAAATAAGACCCAACTATTGGAAGTAGTCAGGTCTTATCAAAGGATTGTGCTATACACACAAATTTAACCAACATAAGTATATCACAACCCTTTGTTAAAGTCACCCAATTTTAAGAAAGGAAGTGTGTATTTATGCGTTTACCAAATGGTTTTGGAAGTGTCTATAAGTTGTCAGGGAACAGAAGGAAACCTTGGGTTGCAAGAAAGACAGTTGGTTGGACATTTGATGAAGAAAAACAGAAGTCATATCCAATTTATGCTTTTGTTGGATATTATGAAAGTAGGAAGGAAGCAATGATTGCACTTGCAGATTATAACAAAGACCCTTATGACCTTCATCACAATACAATCACATTTGCTGAAGTATTTGAAAAGTGGTCTGAAGTGCATTTTCCAAAGGTGTCAGAATCAAATGTAAAAGGATATAAAGCATCATTCAGGTCATGCGAAAAGTTACATGACATGAAGTTTGTGGAAATCAAACTTGACCATCTTCAACAGGCTGTTGATGAATCAGGAAAGAACACACCAACATTGAAGAAGATGAAAATCATGTTTGGTCTGATGTATGACTATGCAGTGATGCATGAAATTGTGACTGCTGATAAAAGGGATATGGTTAGATATGTTGATATCAGCAAGGCAGGAAACCCAAATGCATACAACAGGAAACCATTCAGCAAGAAGCAGGTTGACATGGTTTGGAAGGTCAAGGATTCCAATATATATTATTCAGTCATCCTGATGCTGATTTACACAGGTGTCAGAATTGGTGAATTGCTTGACTTGAAGAAAGAAGATGTTCATCTTGATGAAAGATGGTTCTATGTAAGGAAATCTAAGACAGAATCAGGAATCAGGGAAGTTCCAATTGCAGAAAAGGTTGTTCCATTCTTCCAATATTGGATTGACAGGAATTGTGAATATCTGATTTGCACACCTGATGATAAGCATTTTCTTTATAGAAACTATTATGACAGCTATTGGACACCATTGATGGATTCACTAAAACTTCAGCACAGACCACATGACACAAGACACACCTGTGTATCACTGCTTACTGAAGCAGGTGTTGATGAAAGAATCATCAAGAAAATTGTTGGTCACAAAGGTCAAGGTGTCACTGAAACAGTTTACACACATATTGAATTACCATTCAAACTTGAAGCTATAAATAAGATATAAAATGAAAAAGACCTGACGAGATGTCAGGTCTTTTATTTCAGAATATATTTATTTTCTAAGTTTAGAAAGAACTTTGTTCCATGATTCTCTAAATTCTTTATTGTGTGGATTGATTGATTTTCCTTCAGCTTCAAGTTGTTCTTCTAATTCAAATCTTGCAGTTAGTTCTTCAACAGAATAATCTGCTCTGAATGTTTTCCAAGTCTGCTTATCCATTTCATTTAGTTCATTCCATAAATCAGGAAAATTTTCCATAATCCTTTTAAGTCCTTTAATGGTTGTAAAGGACAACACCAACAGGAAACCCTGTCAAAAATTTCATAAAGTCCTTCCCAATCAAAACCTTTGTCATAGCAATATTTCAATGCATCTGCTTCAGTCCAATTCCAATCAACTAATGGATGCTGATGAATCTTGTTACTCTCTCTCTAATCTATATTGTTCATCAACAGCAAGACCAACATATTCAATTACATCATATTTATCATTCATTTCCTGTTTATATTTCTTTAGAAGTTCTGTTTTTAATTTTGATGTACACCATCTTAACCTACTTCCTGCCCAAGAATACCCCTTTGGGTTTCCACCCAATTTTTCTTGTGTGGACTGTCTTCTTATAGGCTGATGTTCTAACATCAGATATTTAAAAGACATTGGATTTTTTAATGTAACAAATTTAATTCCTGCATCTTCAACAAGTTTCTTTATTCTTTTTACATGTCTTTCCATTGCAGGAAATTCCATCCATGTATCACAATAAAGAACTTCATCAATTTGCATTCCAAGTTCCATCATGTGTAATAACATTGCTGTGCTATCTTTCCCACCTGAGAAAGAAACCATGTGATATTTAGGTTTTGTCATAATATATTCATCCTTTCTTTGCTGAATAACTTCAGTTCTTACAAGGATAAATATAGTATTTATTCAGCATGTTGTCAACTGTATATGCTGAATTTCTTCACTTTTCTTGTTTCTAGTGTGTTACTATTGTGTTACTATTAGATACAAATTCATAGATTTTGACAAAAAGAAAAGACCCAAGGAATGTTGAATTTCCTTGGGTCTTCTGTATTCTCTGATGATATTGAACTATCGTTTTGAGAACTGTGGTGCACGACGTGCTTTGCGAAGACCTGGTTTCTTTCTTT
>ERZ857750.773-NODE-773-length-38979-cov-66.090304_pt1 | contig 38979 bp, 29 predicted proteins | sample MGYA00519915_ERZ857750 | MGnify/ENA primary metagenome ERZ857750 (study PRJEB31778, sample SAMEA3449358) | human gut metagenome | biome: human gut; feature: human-associated habitat; material: faeces | place: United Kingdom | collected 2010/2012 ...
GTCATCTCATGCCAAAGAGTACCATAATAGGATTCGCCGTCCTTGAACTGGGATTTTTCGGGAACCACAATCTCGTTCTTGGAAATGGAAAAGTATGCCTTGTCCTGGTGCATCGGCTTGATCGGGCAAATCCAGCGGTTATCTCGAATCATCACATCCATCGGTTCAAAAGACATCTTCTCGCTTTCATCCAACTTTACGGCATCCCCATTCGCCAGCTTGTTCCAAAGTTCCGGACGGGCTTCCTGAAGATTGGTCTGGGCTACATTGAATACCCGGAAGACCTGCATCTTCGGATATACATTGTACATCTTCTTCTCTTCATCGGAGAGTTTCTTAAAATCGTCATACTTGATCTTCTCCTTGGTCTCCTTGTGGATGCAGGTAAAGGTAGTGAGCATCACGGGGAAGGATTTTTCGCCCTTGTTCACTGAAACTCTTGGCAGCTCCACGCCCTCCTTTGCCTGCTTTTCGGACGGTTTGTTCATCCGTTGCACGCAGTCAAAGGTGCAGAAACGCGGTATCTTGTAGCCCTCGTTCTCGCAATGGAGAAGCAACATCAGCGCGTTCATCCCATTGTACTCACGTCCGGACAGATTCTTCGGCCACCCTAAGCTGCCCTCGGTAATCCATGGTTTCGTCCAGTCCTTGCTGATGGTCTCGATGCGCTCGATCATCATTTCCGCAAAGAGGTCAAGAGCCTTGTCCTCCGCGGACGGACCGTCATTGCTGTTTTTCCTGTAACCGGCCATGACTGTCAGTTGTTAGGGTTATACGGCTGTTTCACATATTCCGACATTTCCGATACCTTGCAGGCAATGTTCAGCTTGTCGTTATAGACGGACAGCTCCAGTTCACCTTTGGCCTCAATGCCGGTCTGCGGTTGTAGCCACTCCTCACGTTCACGGTCAAAGCCTAAGAAGCGTACCCACAGGTACTCGAAGCCGTCATTAACCTTTTCCGCGGAAAATGCGGAGAACTGCAAGAAATTCCTGCCTTTCTTGTCTGTCTTCTCCTCGATGTTCTTGCCTGTCTTTCCACGGAAGTGCATTTCGCCCTTGATGGAATCCTCGTTTGAAGCCACGGTAAGATTGACCGATGAAGCCGACAGATTGAAATAGAGGTTGTCTCCACGCTTCTTGAAAGTCAGCACACCGGAAATTTCCACTCTCTTGCCTACGGTATAGTCAGCCCGGTTGTATTCCTCCCCATCCTTGGCAACAGAGATTTCCACCGTTTTGTTAATACCGTTTCTTGCCGGAATCACACAATTTACGGCAAATGCCGTGAAAGCCTTGTTCTCATTGTTGGTGCGCACTACAGCCGCCTTGCTGATGGTTCCGCACACTGTTACGTTACACTTAATCATATTGCTTGTAGTTTTATTTTAACCAAGACCATTTGACCGGAATATCCTATTAAATGTGAACTACCTGCATATACGTTCCGTCTTTAATCGGGCGCACGGATTTTAATCCAGACTATCCCTGACGCAATGACAACCTGCACACCCACAATCACGAGTGTCACCACCAAGCCGAACAGCCGGTAGCATACGAGGGTGTGCAGTCCTGCAAGGGACAGCCCGACGACTAACAATCCTATTTCCATCATCACGCGTTTCATTATCTTCTGATTTGTTCGTTCTGGCTCTGCTGTTCCGACATTCCCTGCTCGAAGTTTTGTGAAGCCTGTTGTGAAAGGACAATGGCATTGACCATTCCTGCCACTCGCATACGCTTGCTTTCCTCCGTAAGTCCCGGATTGTTCAAGGTGGCGGACAGCCGGCTCAACTCAACGGTACTGAGTTCCCGTGAGACTTGCACGGTACCGTTGTCTGCCTGCAATACGGCTTTGTTGTTCTCTCCGATGACAAGGGCACAACTTTTCATGTGGGGCAACAGTGAAGTCAGTTCCACCTTCCGGCTACCTGCCATTTCAGAAATGGCTTCTTTCTGTTCCTCTTCGTTCTTGTTGTCAATGACTACCGCCAGCATCATCAGCGAGGAAAAGGCTTTGACCACCATATCCATAATCGGGTCATTCGTTCCTGAAAGTCCGACACCGCTGTCTTCCGAGGATAACAGTTTCTTCATCCACTCTTCAGGACTTTGTGATTTTGTTTCCTGGGGAGTGACAGTAACCTCCGTTTTGTATTTAGCCAACAGGTCGTTGCCATTATGCAAGGCTTGCAGTTTGATGTTTCCCTTTTGGGCGATGTCTGCCAGATAGATTGCGGGATCAATGTCTCGTTTTTGTCCGTCAGCGGTAATCTGTGCCACTCCGAAATGCAGGTGTTCGCCGGTAGTCCGTGCCCCGGTATTCCCTGAAACACCGAGTCTCTGTCCGGCTTGCATCATATCACCCACCTTGACATCAACAGAGGACAGGTGCATATAAGTGTTCTGTATCTTGCTTCCGTCAGCCCTCTCGTATTCAATGGTTACGGACTTGCCTCCGGCGGTTTTGGCATTTTGGTTTACTGCCACCACTTTGCCGTTATTCTCGGTAGCCAACACCGCATCGCCCTTACAGCGGATGTCCATACCCTTGTGCATTTGCAGCTTGTCAGCATTCATGGGGTCGGTACGCATTCCGAACGGTGAAGTGACAAACAGGAACTCTTTGCGCTCGACCGGGAATGAATAGGCGTTTGTCGTAACCGCTTGTCCGGTTCCTGTTTCCAATCCTTTTGCCTTCATTTCTGCCATGACCATCCGGTCATACTTCTGCAGCCCGTTTGCTTCAATGATTTTTTGCAGACTTTGGGCATAATTGCCGCCACTTGCATACCCGGCCTTGGCAAGTCCTTCCGTCCAACCCTTGTAATCGTCAGGAGACAGGTCAAAACATTCCGCGTACCGTTTGTTCTCTACAAGGAATTTGGAGTGATGCTCGTAAGAATCGCCCACGCTGTCGTAGCTGCAAAACTTCTCGTTGGGCTTGTCATCGGTGTAAATGCCGTATTTGCCACCTTGCGCAATCCATCCCGGAGTGGCTTTGATACCGAAATGGTTGTTCTCGTTCAGGGCCATACGGCTTTGCCCGTTGCTGCTCTCCAGTATGCCCTGTGCCAAGGTCACGGAAGCCGGGATGCCGTATTTGCGCATCTGTTCCATCGCAAACTCGGCGTATTTCTCCGCATATTCTTTATTCTTGCTCATTACTTTGTCTGTTTATCGGTGCATTCCTTTTGAAACCTCTTCCTCTTCTTCAACTTCCTCTTTAGGCTGGTCGTGCTTGATTTCCTCGTCACGGCTGATTTTCGTTTCCACTTCCGACTCCTGTTTTTCGGAAGAGGTCTGTTCCTGTGCCTGGCTCTTGTTCAGCACGTCCGCGAAAAGCGTTGCCGCCAGATGTTGTTTGAAACTGTTCCTGTCCTCGGCGACCCACATCCGTTGCCATTGCTGTGGTGTGACGCTTCGGGGCTGCGGCTTCCGGTTGTCAATGGTGGGAGCGCAGAGTATCGCCCCGTTCTTTGTCTTGAACACGGCCACTCGTTGTATGCGGTTCAAGTCGATGCTTTCATCTGCCGTGTGGAACAGGTCCACTTTTAGATCTGGCTTGCTCTCGGCAAGGGCATAGTATTTTCTAGCCAGTTCTCCACGCACCTTGTCTATATTATCCAATGACTGTTTCAGCGTGGTGAAGAAACGGTTCAGGTCATCCTTTTCAGGATAGACGCTGTAACCGGCTTTTCCTTCCGGCTTGATGAACAAAGCCCAGCGGTTCTTGTCATCCTGTACCATCTGTATCTTCTCAAACCAGGGTTTGTCAGCTTGCTTCACCGCAGGGTGCGCATCGATGGTGGAGAGTGTTTCCAATGCCCAGTTTTTCAGACGCGCCACCTCTATCTGCTTTTCGGCGAAGTAACGGTCATCGGGACGGTAGCCCAACGCACCGTCCGGATTATAGAAACGCACGTTCTCAATGCCGCTTTTCTCCAATGCGCTTTGTATGCGCTGTTTGCTCATTCCCTTGATCTCGTTGTTCACCTCCAAGGAAGCCCCGGCAGGGAGTATCACATCGGCACTCTTGCCTTGTTTGTCGATGACCAGGACAATGGTCTTGTTTTCCTTGTCGGGATGCTTCTTGATTTCGTCAGCCACGAAGAAATGCTTGGGCATTTGCTCCCGCATCTGTTCTGTCTGGCGGTGGTTACGATAGGTGGCATACTCGATTTTCTCGCCCCGTTCCGCTTTGCGTATAACTTCCAGCGCATTGTTCACATCGCTCTCGATGGCATCTATCAGACAAGGGTTCTCTTTCAGTTCACGGTTCCAATAATCCACCAGTTTGACACTCTCGTCCGACAACCGGGCCGGAAGTCCCATTTCCAGCATCTTGATACCCGAAGCGATTTCGGCAATCAGCCGTTCCTGCTTGACGGCATCCTCTGTTGGGGGAATCCCGTTTTTCATCACCATTCCCTCACGGGCAAGGCGTTGCTGGTGTCCGGTGGCTGCTATGATTTGCCGAAGGGTTTCCTGCGCGTAATCGGTGTAATGTGCGAAATCCTTTTGCCGTGGAATATATATCGCGTCTTTCTGGCTGTCATAATGCGCCACACCGCTGCCATCCGTGCGAACCGGTGCCAGATTTCTCGAAATAGACTGTACGAAGGCATTGAATTTCGGCCTGAGCTCACGCAATTCCTTTTCTCCGAATCCTTGTTCGACACTGTTGCCGTATTTTGCCAATGCGTCATCGTATGCTTTCCTGTCAACGTGGGGCAGCAAAGTCTGGTCGATATTGAACAATGTGCGTATCTCCCTGTTGTGTACGCCTTTGTATCGGTTCTTCTCTTCGGGAGAAAGTTTTTGGTAGTCATCCCTTGATATGACCTCGTTGGGATTGTTCCTGTTCACGTACTTGTTCCAATTATAGAACAGGAACGGTACTCCTTTTTCGTGTTCCTTGACGGATTCGCCTCTTGCCTTTGCTTCGCTATATAAGGTGAAGAGGTTGCTCTTGCATCCGTTCTTATCCGAGTGCAGAGCCATGAACAGGGCGTTGAACGGACTGACCGCCACGCCTGCCGGATAAAACTTGGGATAGCCCTTTCCTGTGGCATTGAGCCAGTGGTCGCCCGCGCTGACCGCTCCGTTTAACGCTCCGGAGAGCAGTTCCACTTGTTTGTCGGCGGCATTTTTCTCAAACTGTGATTTCTCTTTCATATCTGTTGCTGTTTTATTGTATTCCTCTGGTACGCACAATCGTTTCCCTGTCGTTCTCTTCGTAATTCTGCGACATCAGTTGCTGGGTACGGTCGCTCTTGGCAAGGATGGCATTGGCAAGGGTATTAAGCGGCAATGCCCCGGCATTGTAAGCTGACACCACTTTTTCAGGCAACTGGATGGTGCAGGGTACATGGTCTATGGTTGCGATAAGGTTGTTCCCTTGCAGTATCGGACCGGAAATCCGTGGATTCAGCAGTTCGTCCGCATAGACTCGGTATCGGACGGAACGGTTTCCCGTATTCAAACCGTTATCTTCATTCCGTTCCCATCCTAATGCCTCGTGTCCCGCCTTGTTCAACAAATTGGCACCGCCCAGTCCGATCATCATCATTTTGAGAATAGGATTCTTAATGAATATACCGGCGACGATGCTGGCGATAGGCAGTACATTGTCTCCCAAATCCAATGATTTTGTCCTGCCCGTAAACATACCCACCAGAATATCCGGCAACATGGCAAGCACATAACCCAAATTTTTGCTTATGTCTCCCATGCCACTCAATCCCAAGGTTGAGAAAAAATCTCCCCAGCCGTTTTCGTTGGCATTGGCGGTTTGCTGTCCTGCCTGTCGGTTCTGTCCTGATTCAATGGCTGTTTCTTCCCTTGATTCTTCCGTCGTTTCCGTTTCATTGGCTTGTTGGACAGATTGTGCGGTATGGATGTTTCCCGATTGTCCCGGATTGCTTGCAAGCGCGGATTGACCTTTAACCTCTTCTTTCTTCTCCATATCCTGCAAATAAGTTTCCATGTATTCCGGAGCGATGACCATCGGAATATCCTTGTATCGCTCATCTTTTATCTTTTGGCCGGCAATAAAATCAAACGGCATTTTCGCTTGGGCGTTATGGCTCATCCAGTCCCTGAAATCAAAACTCTGTACGGGAATCTTCTTGGTCAGCCGTTCATTGGTGGCGATGATATAAGGATTGTCATTGACTCGAATTTCATTGGCTTCTTTACGGAATCTGTCAAAGACATTCCTCTCACTTCCGAATACGCCCTTGCTGATGCAATCTTCAACGGATGCTGTGTTTTCTGTTTTGTCCTTGGAGGAAGTCAGTGCTGAAAATGCCAGGTCAGCCCCGACAAATTTGGCGAAGCTCGCCCAGCTTCCCGCACCGCCGAGTGATATGGCATCGATGCTTGCACCGATGACTTTGCCTGTCCCTTTTTCCAGTTTGGACGGTTTGTAGGCTGCTTCCCCACGTTGCTCGATTTCTGCGGCAAGCGGTGACTGGTTCAATGTGTACGACAGTCCGAAAAGCGTGTTCTGTGCCGCCTTGCGCATGATGTATTCAGCGGAAGACTTGGGCATATTGTCTTTGACCATCTTGCCCATCATCAACTCTCCGATACGGTATTCCGTATATGCGTAAGCGAGGTCGCCACCTAATTGCCCGGACAGTTCATCATATCTTTCCCTGCCGATTTCATCCACCACGGTGGAACGCCACTCGTTTGCCAACAATGCGAGGTCTGCCTGTATCTCCTTATTGTTTGCAATCTTCTCCCTGCACATTTCCAGATAGTCCTCCGTGGTCTTGGAGTTCCATTCCCCGGTCACTTTCAGTGTCTGGTACGGATCCATCATCGGATTACCGGCTGCCGCCATAGAACCGAGGATGCCGGCTGCACTGGTGGAATATGCAGCCATTTCTTCCGCTTGTTTGCGGTTGAGATAGTTCTGCGTGTCTCGCATGACAGGGGCAAGGTGACTATTGAAGTAGTCACCGAATATCCTTTCTATCTCAGCAAAGCGTGCTTTATGCTTGATTTCACCCATCTGCTAATAATTCAATTGGTTCAACAGTTGTTCCTTGGTTTGTTCTATGGCGTTGTGGTATATCTCCATCTGCTTGGGGAAGAACTCTTCCAGCCATTCATCCTTTTCTATCCGGTCCTGAATGAAACGGATGGCGGCCATCCGGTCGATTTCTACGGAATGTTCGCCTTCCTCCCGGTTATTGAACCATGCTTTCGTCCACCATCGGACTCCGGCACGGTCGGGATAGACGGACACGACTCTCGGAATGTCAAAACTCTGCACATCAATATCCAATTCTTCCAAAGGGTCAATGATTCCACTGCTCGCTATGGCCTCGGATTGAAGTTTTTTTTTACTTCCTCGCCCATGGTGGAGAGATAGACATTGTGCCTGAGAGCGAGATAATTCAGAAAATCCGCTATCAGGAGATTCTGTACCTTGCCCGCCAAAGGCAAGGCACGGCTGCCTATGCCCAAAGGGTTCGCCATGCTCGGCATCGACTCAAAGAAGTAGTTCTTGGCCGCTCCCACGGTGAACACATTACGCAGGGACTGTTCTGTATATTCGGGTACGATGTACTCGCCACGGAACAGGTCTTCCATATAGACGGGAAGGAAGCGGAGCATCAGTTCCTCGATTTCCTCCTTGTCACGGTCGTACCTGGTTTTAATCTCACCGTCAAACGGAGTGAACTCGTGTGCCGCACCGTGTCCCGATTTGCCGAGTGCCTGGATATTGCCGTAAAGCATGGTCAGGAACTCTATCGGATTCAGTTCCTCGCCGTCAAACGCCACTTCCATGTGAAGGTCATTTCCACTGATGGCTACCGTCTGACCTGCTTTTACCTTTTGTCCGAAACGGATGAATATATTAGCAAGATGCGCATAGGTCACTTCGTATTTGCCGTAGCGTATGACAATATATACACCATGCTCTTTGTCCGTACCGATACTTGACACGACACCGCTGGCCACTGCCGCCAAAGGGCGGTGACTGGCATGGAAGTTTATGCCGTGATGAAAGGATGTCTCTCCGGTGACGGCATCTTTCTGTTCCCCGTAGCCTTTTGACAAGGTTACTTCTTTATTCTTTTCTTCCTCAAAGGGCATACAATAGCCGCTTGGGGACTGTAGAATCATTTCTTCCGTGTATTTCATTTGTAGAATATTATTGTGTTATGACTGTCTTATCTTCTCATTCCTCCGCTATGGGTCTGTTCCTCCTGTTCCTGCTGTGGACGGGCTTGACGCTGGTTGTCGGTAACGGACGCTTCTTGCTGGCGTTGGGTGTTGTTGCCAATCATCATCATGGTCAAGAAGATACCGGCTATCTTGCCGAGCCAGCCTGTACGTCCGAACACGAGGAATGCCCCGGCAATCAATCCGACTATGCTTAATCCCGATACTTTGCCATGCGCGAGGTTGCTGAAAAAGTTGCCTAACATATTCCCGGCATTCCCGTTGGAAACACCGCTTAAAAAATTGGACGCTCCATCGAGCGTGGAAGAGAGCGAACTTGACGCCTGGCTCACGCTGTCAAAAGTCTGTTCGGCTTTGCCGGTAAGTTTGTTTACCGTTTCGGTAGCCGCTTTCGCCGTGCCGCTGATGGCGTTGGTGGTGTCTTCTCCTATGACGGCATCGCTCACGATGCGCACCACGCTCTTGTCGGTGGTCAGTTTCTCCCAGCCGACATATCCGGCCGCGGCTCCTACGGTTGCCGTCTTCAATGCGCTTCCTGCCCCTCGCAAGGTCTGTGATGGGTGCAATACGGCTCCGCCAACGGCTTTGCCTGTCGCTCCTGCGGCTTTGCCGCCTGTCTTTAATAATGAACTCCAGAATCCCATATCTTTTTGTTTTTATATTCCCGTTATGTTAAAAAGCGCCGGCCTTTCCGCTTCGTTTCCACCGTTTCATGGCAGACCTGGCTATCTCTGCTTTGTTGGCTTTGGGTTGTTCTCGTTCCGTGATTTCTGCCCACACGTCACCCATCGAGGTGTATTTCACCGCCATGGTCAGCCGTCGCAGCTTTTTGTTCATCAGTTGCAGCTTGGGACGGATTCCGAACACGATTTCCATCCGCTGTTTCTCCGTCATCTTGTTGTCTGACAGGCAGACCGTGCGTATGTCATTGACAATCTCCACGGAGTTGTATATCAGTTCCCGGTATATCTTGTTCCGGTTCGTGGAGAGTGCCACTGCCACGGCATTGGCAGGACTTTTCTTGAGCTGCCCGGTGAACTCTCCCATGTTTTCCGTGAGATGGGTTATCTCGTGATAGAAGCCGTATATCTGTGCGGCGTAACTGATGACCGAACGGAATGAATCCAGATAATCATTGAACTCCCGTTGCAGGTTGGTGACGGCTTCCACCTCCTCTTTCGTCCAGATGTGGCCGGTGGTTTGCAGGAGCATGATTTTCTCTTGGTTCTTCAAGGTCTTCTTAGACTTTTCGGTATAGATGAGAACCATTCCGGCAAGGGTGGGGTCTATCTGCGCGTAGACTTTCACGCCTATGCACAGCAGTGTGATTATGATAAAGATTGCCCGTCTCATTTTCTCTTTCCTCCATCTTTTTATCTTGCCGTTGCTGCCCTGCGCCACCTGTTCATTGCCATTCGTGCCACTTCACCATTGTTCCTGTCCAGCATACCTGCCGTCACGTTGTTCCACACGTCCGTCATCGTGTAAGTCCTGATGCTCAGGTAAAGCAGGTTGAGTTTCTTTTGGAATGCGGACGGTTGGTCGTTCAATGCCCATAGGGTCTGGCTCCGTTCCGCTCCCGTAAGCATATTCTCCTTGCCTCCCTTTGCCACGGCATCACGGAGCAGGGAGAATACCGTCACCAGTTCGGTTGCGGTCTCGATATACAGGTTGTTCATGCTCATTGCGGCGACAATACCCTGTGGATTGTCGCTGATGGCTTTCTTCAACTTGCATAGCGAGATAAAAATCCTCACACCGTCATTGTACAGGTGGGTACAGGCTTTCAGCGAGGATGCGAAACCGCTTGCCGTTTTAAGGTAGCTGTTGTATTTCTTCTCCCACTGGCGCATCTGTTCGAACTCTGCGGCAATAGTATTCTGCAAAAGGGCGGTTTTCTTCTGCCCGTCCATCTGGTCTTTGACTTTGCCGAGAATCAGTTCGTTGCCTTCTGCCAATGCCACATATTCCAACGGATTGGTCGTGACAATCTGCGCCTTCGCCGTGACAGACAAGATGATGCAGAATAGGAGCATCGCTATTTTAATGATTGGTGATTTCATAAATGCCTTTTCTTTTTTTGTTAAACTCAACACGCTCTCTGATAATATCCACGATATTGATTCGTTTGGGCAGACCTGTCAATTCCAGCTTGGGCGTGGTCCTGTCCATAGACAACACCGTGACAGTCTTTAACCCGAAAATCTGCTGCAACAAGCTCTGCTGTTCGTGGAAGTCCACCACACGGTACAATTCGATGTAACCGATACTGCGTTGGAACACGCCATGCTCGGCAGTCAGCTGTTCGCTACCGACGTGATAGCGTATGCGTTTCAGGTATATAAGCCGGTAAATCAAAATGAGGGAAAGGAGAACGGCAAGGAGGGTGGCGATAGATGCAAGAGGGGCGTTCTCCATTCCTCCATAGACCAGTCCCACGGGACAAAGCAACAGCAAGGGCAGTTCGTCAATGAAGAACTGTGCCGTTTGCGGTCGTAGCGAAATCTCTCTGTATATCGGTTGTTGCATGGCTCTTATCTGTGTATATTTGGTTGTCGGTGTTCTTCTTCCTTGTCGGTTGCATACCCTGTGGTACCGAGTGGTGCCCTCAATGGGACAATCGCGTCCTTGATGCTGTCAAGGTATTCTTCGCTTGTCTTGCCAAGCAGGGCGTCGTTCCAGTCCTTGTAACAGGGCATTAAGGGAAAGACTTTTATACGGTCGGATTTGATGTGCATGGATTCCGCTACGGCTTGGAACTTCTTCACGAACTCACGCCCGGCACTGTCGTTGTCGAAACACAAGTAGTGGTTTATATCCGGAGTGACGGAAAGCATACCGCGAATCTGCATATCGGTGGGAGTGCCGCCCGTGGAGACGAACACGCTTTTCTTGGAAAGGTCAGGGTTGTCCCGAAAACCATTCCTGTGTATCTGGTAGAAAGCCATTGCGTCGTAGGCACTTTCAAACCACGCAACGCCGCCTGCCTTTTGCAAAGGCTCACCGCTGAAATTGGCTATCCATAAGCCCTCGCTGCTGTTGCTGCCCTCGGCTTTGCCCTTGTAACTTCCGCTACCGTCCATCTTGGGACGGCCTCGTTCCTCCAGTCCTGCAATCTTGTCCGGCTCTTTGGGAAGTACCAGCGGAAAGGCAAGGTTGGCATACGCCAAACCGTCTGAACGGTGTCTGGTAGCCAGAAAGAAATGGTCGGCAAAAGCCCGTTGTGTGAAGATGTCGATGCCACGGTTCTTGAAGTAGGGATAAAAACGTTTGTGGGTCTCCCGGTCGTTTACGTCAAAACGGTGGATGTCATAATCATCCAGCCTGAACGGAGTGTTCTCCCGTCTGGGTTGGATGATGCGCAAAGGTCTGTCATTGATGGGCTGGTTCAGCAGCCTGTTGCAGACAAGGTTGACCAACCTGTCGGGAGAGACGCCGTTCCGGTGTTCCGCAAACTTCTCCGGGAATGCCTTGATAAAGGATATGATATTATAGAGCTTTTGCTGTGGTGGCTGGAAACAGCATTTGCCGTTCGGTGTGACGATGAACTTGTCACCCCGGATGCGTGTGCCGTTGCTGTCCGTGCGGATATAGGACGGATAACGCAAGCCGTCACACTTGTTCAGGTGATAGCCTGCGTCCATCAGTATATCCTGAATGTCCAGCCGTTGCAGGAAGTCATCGTATGTCAGTTCTCCGTTTGCCATTTCCGTGTTCCTTTTATTCCTTAAAATCCTCTGCGCATCTCTGCCACCTCCTTGTTCATCTGCGCTTCAAAGTTCCTTGCTGCCACATCCATTGGCGAGTCCACTCCCGGCTTGAAATAAGGACGGGGTGCGGAACTGAAACGCTCTCCGTAAAATTCCGGACAGGGATGGTGAAGCCCGTGGGCGACATCCGACAGCACTACCGCACCTGCGGCAAGTGCGGCGAATATCTTCGTACCCAATCCGCTGCTCATTTCAGGACGGGTCTTCATATCCACTTCGTTGAATATCTTGGAAAAGAGCTTCATGCGGTGGTAGTCATCGACTGCCAGAAACTTGTCGTACTGTTTCTGGCTGATTTCATGGGTGATGGGTTCTCCGTTGATAATGGCGGTCATCTTGTATTTGCCCTCCGTTTCTGCCGGTTGTACGGCGATGGCTTCCACTTCCACCTCACGTCCGTGTTCTCCTTCCCGGTACCAGCCTTTGTTTTCGTTGATGTATGACAAGTCCCGTCCGTCAATCAAGGCTCCTTCTTGTGGCTCTCTGATGATATGTTCTGTCTGTTCGGTAGAGTGCGGTGCAAGGCTGTTATCGGATTCCAATGGCAGGAGCAAGTCCTGTTCCTGCCGGTTCCGCATAGCCAGATCCTGCTCCACTTCGGGGTGCAGGGCAATGCTGATGCGCTCCTTGCTGTTCAGCGATTCCAATGTGATTTTATCGGAATAGTCATTTTGAATGACATTGTTCAGAATCTCCAGGCGTTTCTCAACCGGATGCTCTTCAATGGAATTAGATACCAGTGCGGATAATTCCTCTTCTGTCAGGTCATAGACCATATCGGCACTGACTTTTTCTGACTGGACGGTCAGTGTTCCGGCTTCCGTATCCACGATGATGCCGTGTGACGAAAGGCATTCCTGCCACTTCTCATTGGAGAAATAGACGGGTGAGGTAATCAACTCCTTGTAAGGCTTTGCCGGTTCTTCGCTTCTTGGCTTGTTTACCATCGGGGTGATGACTGCCTGCAAATCCTGCAAGACATCCTGTCGGACTGGCTGTACCTGCTCTTGTGGTTGCCGATGCCCTTTGTAGTAGAATCCGTAACCGCCGGATTGCATTTCACCGGGTTTCATCCGTTCGTCCGGGCGTTCTGCCACCATAGGCGTACCTGCATAGAAAAGCCGGCCGCCGACCCTGCGCAAGTGATAGCCTTCCTGCTGTCTGGGAGTCCATCCGAGGAAAGGGGGTGGCATACCGTACCTGCCGACCCTGCCATACTCACCGATGCCGATACGGTAGCCGTGAAGTCCCATTGCCACACGACCGTTGGCGTTGCGAGCGTGGACGAAGTTGCGGGGCATATCAAAATCGTCCTTTACGATGTCCGTGAAGGTCTCGTAGGCTTTCTTGTTGGCATGGTTCGTTCCCCAGTCGGTCAGGGCCTGCATCTGCTGCCTGCTGATGGGGTATCGTAACAGTGGGGAATCGTGCCCCTGTACTACCAACTGGTAGCTGTCACCCACAGGTACGATATGGGCTTGCATACCGTTGCGCATCAAAAGAGCACGCATTTCGGGTTGCAAGTCCGGTCTCATCGGGTTTGTGTTGGTTCGTATTGCCATAGTCCGTGTTTATGCTTCGCCGCTTTCCATGGCGGCTTCTAATTGTTCACTCTTGTAGTGGACGAATTGCTCGGCTGCCGTATCGTCAATCGTGAGCGAGTGCGCCTTGCAGTATTCCACCAGTTCTTCCTGCCATTCGGCAGAAAAGTGGTTGACGTAATCCAGCCAGCCGTATTCTCCGCGCTCCATCTTCTCGATGAGCACTTCTTCGGGATAATAGGTGTTTTGTGCCATAATTACAGTGTTTGAAAGGTTTTACTTGTGAAGTCCTGCACCCATATTGCGTTGAGCACTCTTTTTCTGCTCGTTCCAGAGTTCTTCCGTGTATTGCTCTTCCGGGATATAGTCGAGATTGCCGTCATCGTCCATCATCCAGCAACCGTAACAGCCGAAGGTGTATTTGTCCCATTCTCTTTTGGTCTGCTCGCTCCATTTCTTGGTGTCTCCCTGGCAGAAGCGGATACCGTCCTTCTCGTGCAGGCTGATGCCGACTGTTACAGGCTCGTCTTGCATCACAAAGGTCAGCGGTTCGCCCTGCTGCATCACCTTGATTTCGGCATTGCTGAGTTTCAGTTCTTCTGCCATCACCTGGAGGTTCCGGGCGATGACCTGCGTGGGGACGGACATGACCTGATTGGTCTCGGTATCGATCTGCACGAATGCTTTTGTCTTTCGCCCGTCAGCCGTTACCGTGTCGGCAAGAATGACTTTGCCGGAACGGAGCTGCTTCTGTTGTTCCTCGCTGTACTTCTCCAAGGAGGATTTCTTCAGCACCGGGTAGAACACGACATCGGCTTCTCCGTTTTCCTTGCGCACGAAAGCGAATCGGCTACGGTCGGTGACCGTGTTTCCGTTATCATCGTTTACCTTGATGGGAAGTACAGGCGAGTGCCTGCCGTGGCTGAGTTCTTCCAAGATGTGCATAGGAAGGTCTTCAATCATTTCCTGTGTGAGTCCGAACTGCGAGAGAGTTTCGTAAGGCAGTTCTTCAAATTCAAATCGTACTTGTTTCATATTTTAATATGATATTTTGATTATACTTTGGCAAAGGTATATACTATTGTTCATACTTCAATTTGCGTAGTTCTAAATAGCTTGATTATTTGTATTTATTTATGCTTTAAGTATGATTATAATGCAGTATTCATACTCTAAACTTATTTAATGTTATATTTTGGAGGTAAATCAAGACATCTTTTGGCATGGTCGGAGAACTGTTCCTACATTTGCATCTATGAGTAATACACGAATCGTTATAGCCCTTCTTTTGTTATTATCCGGGAACCATGTGAAAGCGCAGTTCAACACGGTTTCCTGTCCGGGTAATCGCTATAAAGTCACTGTTGAAAATCCCACCCGGACGACAAACAAGGCAGAGGCGACACCCGAAAGCATCACCTCAGAAAATGTGAAGTCCGTACCCGACAAGGTTTCATTGTCAAGTACGGACACAAAAAAGAAAGTGCAGGTAGCTCGTTATCTCAGCGTATGCTATCCGCTCTCACATATCAAGATAAATTCGCCTTACGGTTATCGAAAAGACCCATTCACGGGGAAGAGGAAGTTTCACAATGGCATTGACCTCCATGCCCGGAGTGCCAAGGTATTTGCCATGATGCAGGGGAGAGTCATTGCTGTTGGACAGGATAAAGTGTCCGGGAAATATGTCACTCTCCAGCACGGTGGCTTCACCGTCAGTTATTGTCACCTCTCACGAGTTTTCACATCAAAGGGGCAGAGTGTCAAGGCTGGGGAGGTAGTAGGTATTACCGGCAATACAGGTCGCAGTACTGGGGAACATTTGCACATTACCATACGTCAAAAAAGAGAATATGTCAATCCCAGGATTTTCCTTGATTATATCAACTCTGTTAAAGAGTCTTGTGTGATGGAGTTAGTCAAAAATATTATTTGAAATGTGTTCGCATAGCCAACATAATAGCTTCACCAACTAAAGCTACATTAGTCAAAAGATAATGACATTTACAATTTAGCCTAACGGTATGACCTGCAATCTCAGCTGTTGTCAAAATATCATTTCTCGTTTTTAAATCATTAAAATAGGTCGCAGCTCCAGTCATGAATGCAGTGCCTGATGGACTTAATTCAAATAAAATTGGTCCGGCATCTATATCCAACCCCAAATAGCAGGTTCTGTCATAGTATTCTTTTAGTCCGGAAATAACACCGTCTTTCCAAAACAATGATTTGAGCGTTTCATATTGTTGCTTGGCAAAAGTTTCATCTATAAAAGTCAGATAGTAGCAGTTTAAAGCTGAATATGAACCTTTAACTGGAACTTCTTCGTACAGGTTTCCATTCTCCTGAAGGAATGAAACCAACAAACCGGTTTTGTCATCAATCCATTCTTTTTGTGCTCGTTTTATCCATTTTTTGACAGTGCTACGGTATTTACCATTATTCATGTCTGCATATTGATTTAGAGCGACAATGGCAACAAGCATATCCGGAATGTAGATTGACTCTCCGGGGTAAGTGGGCAAATTCAAGGAACTTCGATTAAGAAGTCTTCTATTCATTGTACTACACAAAGATAACAATAACTTATCGTACTTTGAATCACCTCCGATTTGTTTGTAGCCGCAAATCATCCAAGCCAAGTGACTGAGATAGGATATATGGCTTTCATCGCCGTCCAAAGATTCCAATGGATCTTCATACCATCGCATTGTATCATAATAGCGAAGTTCGGGAGACATTACAATATTGATGAGACTGTCAATGAGTTGAATGTTCCTGGCTTTTGTTTCTGGATATAATTGGGATATGTTTACCAATGCCGCGGACAACATGGAACAAGAATACAATGCCCATTCTCCCTGAAACTGTGTTCCTATTGCAGCAGGCATTTCGTTCAGTACTACCTGTGGATCTACCATCAACTTTCCCAGTAAGTAATCTTTCCTCGCCAAAATGTCTTCCTTTTCAGAAGAATTTCGTTTTGAACATTCCCACGAAACGGAGATGGATTTCAGCGCAACAAAAAACAAGAGAACTGCACTATATGTTATTATTTTGCCAAATTTGTATTTCTTCCGGATTCTTCTAATCTGCTTTCCACAAATTTTCACAAGGATTACACAAGTTGCGCCATATATGGGCAATAACAAGGAATACCATACAGATACATTCCAAGTTTTAATCAAGCCATAAAGCAAAATGGCTATGCCGGAATACATGAAATATGGTGAAAACAGCCAACGCAATCTTTTATCTTTCGGTACGGTTTCCCAGTATATTGCATATAAAGCTGTGTAAAGTAGCATCAAACAAATTGTCTCGCCATTATAATGGTCAGCCCACAAATATGGCATCAAGAACATGAGAATGATTTGTAAAAAGAACCATCTGCAAATCCTCCATGTTATTACAATCAATTTGACTATGATATCATCCAGCATAAACAATAATACTTTTTCAAAAGAGTTCGATTTGTGTTATCTATTCGTTTCTTTATTGTCAAATTTTGATTGTATAGCAATGCGTTCTGCACACACTTTATCAAATTTCTCTATTATATCCCGGATATACTGGGGCAGAAACTCAACCGTAACATACTTAACAAGCCACGATGGAATGCCATAATATGCAGCGGCAATACCGCCTGTCATGCAGGCGATTGTATCACTGTCACCACCCAAGGATACTGCAAGCCGGATGGCAGATTCGTAATCGTGACTATCCAAGAAGGCGATTATCGCTTCCGGGCATGAACCTTGACAAGTTACGTCAAACTGATATGTCGGACGTATTTCATCACATGAGCGATGAAGATTGTAGCCAAAATTCTGCTCAATATATTTACGAATCTCATCCTTTGATTTATGCTGGCGAGCCAAGAAGATTGCTGAAGCAATTGCTTGTGCACCTTTTATTCCTTCCGGATGATTGTGAGTGACTTCAGCAGATTGCTTTGCGAGGTCAAGTGCTTCTTCAATCGAAGTGGCATAATAACCGCAAGGGCTTACACGCATACCTGCTCCATTCCCAAAACTATTATATGGCTCTTTATTTTCACTGTAAAACATCCATTCATAGAACATTCCACCATATCCTCTGTTCGGATATTCTTTTCCCCAATCAGGCATGGTTTTCTGCAACGAGACTCCACTCAAAAGCCAGTCTGCTACTGCAATGGTCATTACAGTATCATCTGTAAATTGAGTTCCTCTCGTAAATAAAGCGAAATTGGTTGACTTGTGATTGTAAAACTCATAAAATGAGCCGACAATATCTCCGATTATAGCACCTATAATTCCTCCTGAAATAAGCTGCTCGTCCCCGATTTTACCTGTTTGCAACATTTCCAATGTACGTTCATCAACTTTACCATCGTAATACTTCTGTAAGGCATCAGAGAAAATATCGTTAGGACATATGTTGTCGAAAAGTGTCATCGATGAGCGGAACTTCAAGGCATCTATTCCACCTAAAATTTCCTCGGCAGATTTTCCGTCAATGGTAAGCATTGCCATTGTGATTTCATGGAGGTTTCTACCTAACAGAGGATGGTGTAGAAACATTACCGCTTCATCACGGTCTGCAATACCATAATATTCAGCATTGCGACTATGCCCAAGTCCTCGAAGCTGTGGAAATATATACCACATCCAATGCGATTGCTTCTCGCCGGATCGAATCTCATTCAAAGCAGAGCTGTATATTTGACGATGCGCATCAACAAATCGCCTTAAATTGTATTTTGAAATATATTCTTTGTATCTTGCTGAGGTCATATCGTTAGTGTCTTAAATCTTTATACAAAAATAGCGAATTTTCAAATCCAAATACTTTATTGTGTGATGGTTATTTGACTCTAAAGTAAAATACCACCCCAAAACGGGTGGTATCTACGTTAATTATTCAGTTATTGAATGGAGTAAATCTTTTGTATCGACTTCCAAACATCTTGCGATGGCGACTAAATCATCCAAACTTGGCTGAGTCGTATTCGTACACCATTTGGATATTGTGGCTTCATTTTTTCCTAATTGAGTTGCTAACCAACGATTAGTCCTTTTTTTCTCAGCCAATACAACTTTTAACCTATTGATTTCTTGTTTCATCTGTCTCCCTCAACTTTCTTTTTATATGTTATCCTTAAAACTCTTCTCATATTGTCGATTTCAATATTTCCCAAACGCCCAAGGATTGATTGTCCTAACAAAAGCGGGGCTGTTTGATTATGTACTACAGAAGCACGTATATTGTTCAAATCTAATCCTCCGAAATTTACATTGCGGAGATTAATGACTGTACCTGCATTTATCTCCCCATTAGCCATCATATAATTTTGTTTTCCTATGACATCAGATGATTTCAAATATCCGTTTTTCATCATAAAAGTTGCTTCAACAGATGAAAGAGAAACATCTGATGCTCCCGTATCAAACACGAAATATAAAGGCAGGTCATTGATAGCACATTTTACCTTACAAACACCGTCTTCTTTTGTAAACGGTATTTCTACGGTTTGTTCCTCATATACGGAAGTATCTTGCATTTTATCATCTATCTCAGATTCAAAAATATTTTTATATTGTTGAATCAGCTCTTTGTATTTTGGCAATTCCCTTATTGCATTCAAATCGTCATCCATTTCAAGATGGGCAAAACGGCGATATCCTTTTTCTAGCGCAATTTGTAGAAAATATACAGACTTATCTAATTCACCCATTCTTGAATGTAAACAAGCTGCGTCATAATAGTTGCCTGCATTATCTGGAACATTGGCTATCACTTTATCCATAAATTCAATAGCTTTTTCTTTTTGTCCTAAACACCAATAGGCATATTGCGCACAAGAACTATTATTGGGAATAGTGTCAAGTTCTACTACTTTTTTATAGTCTGCCTCTGAGGATTTTTTATTTCCTTTTAAAGCATACATATCTCCACGTCCCAAGTAAGCGTATGCGTAATCCGGTTGCAATACTATAGCCATTGTATAATCTTCAATAGCTCCATCTGTGTCTTCGCTATTGTCCTTAAACCAGCCACGGCGATAATATCCTCCAAAATAATCTGGTTGGTGGCTAATATATTTACCTAACTCCATTATGGCATCTTTAGCATTCCCGGATTCATATAGAAGGTTTGCTTTTTCCATTACATAATCATAATCAGTAGAGTCCAATGCAATCGCATTATCAATATGTTTCAATGCAGAGGTGAAATCTCCCATGTTGCTGTAACATTGAGAGATACGGTAGGATATTACATCAGAAGCTTCTTTCTCATAGCAACTAGTATAATATTCTATGGCTTTCTTATAAGCATCCGTATGTTCATGCACAACGCCTAAACAATAAAGCCAATACTCATTATTGGGATTTTTGACGGATTGTACCTTTAATTTTGCCACCAATGGAACCATTGCAGAATCTGCTACCTGCTGCATTAGATGAAATGCCTTATTGTCTCCGTCAATATCCAATGCTTTAATAATATCGTCAATTGCCTTGTCATACTGTTTAAGACCAGCATAACTTTCTGCTCTGAATGAATATCCGGAAGAATAGTCTGACGCCAATCTGGTCACATAATTGAATTGTTCAATAGCATCGTCATATCTTTTCTCTGCATTCGCATTTCGTCCGATACCCATATAGCCCATAACGCTACCTGGGTCAATAGATATGATTTTGCGATAATCCTTATCTGCCAAATCATATTTATCGAGATAGTAGTAAAGATTAGCACGTTTTTCATATACATCTGCATCATCAGGAGTCTCCTTTATGGCAGCCGCAAAATCGGCAAGAGCCTTTTCTTTCTCATTGAGCCCTATATAAACTTCTGCACGAACAATGTATGCAAATGCTCTGTATTGTTTATCTTTTTTGGGGATATGCTTGATTGCCAAATCCACAGCGGTTAGCGCACGACCATACTCTTCTTGATATTTGCGCACAGTTGCAATCCAAGCCAACGCATATCCGTTGTTAGGATTGTCTTCCAATTCTTTGTTCAGATATTCAAGAGCTTCTTCTGCATTGTTCTTTTGGATTGCCTCTACACCACGATTGTAATTATATGTATCAGGGCGTTTGATATTTTGAGCAAAAGCTATTGAACAACAAAATAGCATTGCTACAATTAAATATTTTCTCATATCTCGTGTCGTCTATAATAAGATTCTATTGCACTAGAAATAATATATCAATGATGTTCCCAAAAACTTATCATCTAACGAATATTTATTATCAAGATCCTGCTTATAATACAAAGTAAGCCAATCCCAATGTTTCCATGCAAAACCTGCACCACCTCCTACGGAAAACTGATTTTCAAGTTCATCATTGCGAACGATATTATAAAATCCCAATCCAGCGATATACAATTTGGAACTTGCTCCTATATTGCATAGATTGATTTTTAACTTGGCATATGCCGGAAGATGAAATTTTGTGTGAGTTTCATAATCACTGTCGTAATACGAATCGTCTTCATCTGCATAATTATAGAATATTAATCCTGGTTTAATTCCGATTTCAAATTGAACAGGTGCTTTGTTGTTACCAAATTTTACACTTGCTCCAATATTGTAGTATCCGACATTGAGATAACGATCGGGAGATATACCATTCCAGCCAAAATCCAATAGTTCAAGACCAAATTGGACATATCCACCATTCGCTTTTACCCTAGCTTTACGCATCTGTTTCTTGTGTTGTGAATATGCTCTTTTACTACTCTCAACGTACCTTTTTACCAAATTCTTTGTGGTCTCATCTTTCGCATATCCAAGAGCTTCATTAAAAGTTATATCTCCAGAATACATGGTAAACGATTTGGCTTTTGAAATAGCAATTCTGTTTGATATCTCATTAGAATATTTTCCAGAAGGGTATTTCCTAAGAAAAGAAAGCAGCTTTTCCTCTGTAGAATAAGATGTTAGGTTGTTATAATCCCAATATTCTTGACATTCATCAAATTTAGATTGATTTACTTGTTCCAAGGCATACTTACCGCCTGCTTTATTAAATTCTTGATAGGCGTTAATCAAATCATTGGCTAAATAAAAATCTACGCCATTTAATTCGTGAATCCTTTTTTGGGCACTATCTATGCACGATGATTTGGGATAAGTCTTCATAAACATTTCTATTTCTGCTATGTTTTTTGAAGACTGAATAGACTTCCATTTATCAACAGATTGAAGTTCTGTTATTGCTTCAATAGCATTTTCCTTAAAACTTTTGAATTTTGAGGAGTCAATATAGTTATTGTATGCCTCAATTGTATTTGTTTTTACTGCTTCTGACCATTGATTATAGTCTTCTATTCTATTTTTTACATCAGTTGCATATTTACCTTTCGGATACAATTTTATGTACTCTTGGAATGCTTCGAGCGTCCCTTTTTTGCATGCAGATTCGTATTTTTGTTTTTCAACACGTTGTCTTTCTGCTATCTCTTTTTGTTTTTGTTGTTGGTAATTAATAAGGGTCTGTGCCTCCATAGAAACATTTGAACCAATGCAAATTACCAAGCAAACTATCCAACTATATACTCTTCTCATAATGTTTCAATTGTTTTCAAACATTTATTTAATTCTTTCTCTAATTCAGTAAAATCAACCTTATGCTGATTACCATCAAAATCATTTAACTGCTTTTCTATGAGAGATAATTTGCTCCCTAAATATGTATCAGTCCATTCTGGGTATTTATGATAGGATAGATAAAATGATCTGTCACGGAATTGTACAAGAACTTCATTTGCATCCTTGACAAAAGGTTTTTGGAGTTCAGTACAAGCATATTTAATAAAGGCCAACAGATCTGTGATGTCCTTTCTGTAATTATAAAGCAATTCGTATTTTATTTGATGATCGCGCCTTAATTCTTTGCTTGAAATAGCTTTAAATGCAGGAATAGCAATTTTTTCAATACTAAAAGCTTCATATGGAATATACAGAAAATTAGACGCAATATTAACGAGTCTTTTATCTGCTTCTCTTTGTGCTATATATAATCTCGTGGTGTCTCTTTTAAGATTATTTACATCAATCTCCAATTGAGATAATCTACTCTTATCTTTCTCACTTTCCACTTGGAGTTTTTGATATTTTTCAGTTATTGCTGAAAGTTGTAATTTCAGAGAGTCATTCTCTGATTTTAGAGTATTTAAATCATCGATACTTATTGAAACTTGTATCGGATCTGTTTTAGAAGCAAGTGGAATAGTATCATTGCTCGTTTGTGAAAAAACAGGTAATGATATAATTGTCAATAGTAATACTATACAATACTTCATAACGGCTATATCAAAAATTATTGTTGTTATAGTAATTAGATGCTTCATTGTAATATCCCCTAGCTCTATTCCATAGTACGTTTACGTCTTTTTTAGAACCATATAAAGTATTAGCCTTATTGTCATATTCAGTTACAGCAGCATCCACTTGTGGAACAAGGGTGTTTTCGTAATATTGTTGACCATAAAATCTGTACTCAGATAATTTTTCTACCTGTGCAGATATATAAGCATAGTGGGATTGTGCAATGCTAGTTTTTACATTGTTCAGCGCATTTCTTAAATCTGTGCATTTGGATATATATGTATCATTTGCATACTTTTTGGCTTGATTAATCGTGTTTTGAGCACTGGATACACTCCGATATGTAGTACTACGACAAATATTCTTGGCTTGACGATAATTAGAAATAATATTTTCGACTAAAGCTAAGGAATCAATAGTTGTCTTGTTTAAAACCTTACTTCCGTTCGAGTGTTTCACGGAATGTAATCGCTTGGAAACAATTAACATATAATCATGGTCTAAGTCTTTCCAAACAGATTTGTCAAATGCAGAGAAGCATCTTTTGAGGAAGATAGGTGAATAGCCATCAATTAACTTGTCTCTATGTTTATCGGATTCTGCTTGTGTAAGTCTGTTTTCTTTTTCAAATACGGAAATTCGATCAATAGCTTTGAGATAAATCATATCTTCCTCACGAGCAGCACCAGCTTTCTTTAAGTCAGAATAGAGATGATTTAAGTCTTTTTCAAACTGATTTATTGGTTGAAATGCAACAGGAGGCTCAACGCGCGTTTTTGCATACACCATAACTCCGCCAATGGCAAGTGCTATTGACAACACTAAGATGAATATTTTTGCTGTAACTTTCATAACCGTAACTTTTTATATACCACCACGTATATTATCTTTTTTCTTACCATCAGATGCAGATTGCTCTTTTTTCCCCGAATCTGATTTAGTATTTTCTTTTTTCTTAGATTGTTTTGATGTATCGCCCTTTGCTTTCTTTTGTACAGCCGAACGCGTTTCTGTAATCCAAGAAATGTAATTATTGATGTTTATCTCCAAATCTGTTGCGGAATTGTACTTACCATCATTAACTTCTTTTCCGATGTTTGGCTTTATATTATGTTTTTTGGATTGTTTTGCGGCACTAATTAGTTTCTGTATCTGTTCTACTTCTTTTAACTCCGAAGACTCCAACTTAATTAGGTCTTCAATCTTGAATGAGTTCATATTATCAAACAGATCTTTTGTCAAATCGTACATAGCCAGAGAATCTTTATGCCAAATTTCTCTAGAGCACAGATAGGTACATACCTTCTCTTTTAGTGAGTCTTTGGCTGCAATGGCTTTTTCTGATTCTAGCTCAGCATCCTTACTTGTTGTAGAATAAGTGATTTGTTTCTTTACTTCTGTGATTGGTGGCCAGTCAAGTTGAAACTCATGATTATCTACCCAACTATCTAAGGCTTCGTAACCTGCCCACAATAGACCAAAGACGAAGACACTAGCAACACCAATTGCAAACCATTTAATTTTAGTCATTAAATTATTCTCATACACAATATAACCATCATGATCTGAACGATAACCTTTTAATGGCATACCTGTATAATGATTACTCATTTTGACTGTGATGATAGCATCGGATTCTAAATCCTTTCCATCTTCAATGCGTAACGTATATTCTTTACTGTATTGCTTGTCATCAAGTCTGATTTCGATGTTAGATGAAATTTGATTAATAACTTTTTCTTTTGGTTCATAACCTTGATGACTTACATGAATCTTTACTCCATCGCGCAATGCAGCTTCGGTAATTTCTGTTATGTCAGACGAGAAAGCCTTCCCATTAACAGAGATTTCGGCATCACTTAAATGATTGAACCTTTGATTTGTAATTTTAATCCATGAACGTTTGAATATAAGTTTACGTTCATTCTCTTGAATAGTAAGACTTGAGGAATTGCCGCCTTTTAGCTCCTTTTCAATGTCAAAATATCCTTCTTTCTTCCAAATTACCATCAACGGAGTATTTGTGGGAATTTCTATTGCATCAGTGAACGGGATTTCTTGATTCTTTGTCTTGATAAATGCAGTGAACCCATTATTGTCAACAGGTGCTTCTACCTTTATTGGTTCTTTCGGATCTGACTTAATTATTTCACCACCAATAGTAGACAAATTCAATGACTTATCCACAAAGCATATACATTTATACTTTTTGTAGGAGGTCTGTACTAATGAATTCCCAAGCAATTCATGCAAAGCATAGCCTGTACCAATTCCATAATATCGCCAACCTATACTTCCTTCAGGATTGTACCCTCCGATGAATGCTAAAGCTGGATACTTTACATCCTTGTTGGCATACTCCTTTGTAAACAGTTCATTTAATATAGCTGGATTGATGCCCATAGGAGCTGCTAATTGTTCTCCTACGTACATTATTACAGAAGTCAGTTCGTTTCCTGTTATATTCATTTTGGCAGGAACATGAATCCAGGCTGTCGTGTTGTCATTTGGACGACCGCTCCCTTCTGGACGAGCTTTAACAACACCTATCAAATAGCCAAGACTGCCAAGTATCTTTGCCACAATTACTGATTTACCGGAACCATCAAACCCCTCTAAATCTTTTATGATTGAACGGGAATCAGCTGCAAATTTTGCCCATTCTTCTCCTTTGTTAATGCTGAAAACCTCTTGTTCACCAGCACTTGTTGACTTTATAATTAATCCTAATTTCATGACTTAACCTCTAAATATTTTCTCAAACATACCTCTTTTCCCACCTCTGAAACTTGCAGAACGCTGTAGAAGTAAACTTACTACATTTTCAGCAGGGCGAGAATTGAATCTACAATAATTTTGGAAGCATACTTCTCCAAGCGAGAAAGCTATTTTTTCAACTTTTCCCTTATTGATTTCGTTGTCTTTACATATTTGTTCTAGTCCATTATAAAATCCAAGATATTTATCATTGATGTAGTTTGTGAAAGTGTCTTTTGTCGCATTTTTGACCTTATCTGCTTTGGATATCATTATGTAGATGGCATCTGTATCCTTTTTGAAAATACCGGTATTTTTTATATATGATACAGCACCTTCTAAGTAGACACGCTGTGGAAGGCCTTCATAAAGTCTGTCTTCTGCACCATATTCAATGACAAAAATGTGCATCTTTCTACTTGTAGATCGATTATCAATGAGGACTTTTGTTAGTGTGTCTAACATAACCTCATCTGTTTCAGACATACTGTCTCCTGCATTGGCCTTATACATACATCGCATCAGTTCTCCTGCCATATCAATACAGGTAATGGGGTGAATCTTACCTTCTTTGTCAACTAAGTCAAATCCCATTTCATAGAATGAGTCAACAGAAGTTCCTTCCATTAATGTTCCAATTTCACCATTCTGGAACAAGTTGATAAGTTTGGTCATATATCCATATCCTTGTGACTCCGTATCAGCATCCATCGAATGTGCAACCTTGCCACTTGCTGCGACACTTAAAATTGCGCCAAGAGCACAACTCTTTCCTGATGAGGGAATTCCCCAAAAATAGATTTCTGTTGATTGTTTATGGATTTTATCTAATTTTTCTGGAGTTGAAAAACTCTGCGCACTTTCCCCATTGAACATCTTTTGAATAAAACGACGGTCAATATCAATGCTCATCAAATCTTCCACTGACAATGTTCCTGAAGTTATAAGACGTTTAACCACACCTGAACTAACAAGATTATGGTCTTCTTTAATTTTATTCAAAAAATCAGATTTTCTAATTTTCTTCTCGCTGAGGAATTTTTCAATTATTGCAATCGTTTTGTTGTCACGTTGCTCTTGTGTTACTGCTGTTTTATCTGTAGGAACTTGATTGATTTGAGTAACCAAAGTTTCTATATCAACACCCATTATTTCATCCAACAGCAAAGAGTCAATAATTTTTTGTGCTTCATTGACATGCGTACTATTAGGGAATCTTTTTATAAATTCTCGTAATTCATTTTTGTTGGATTTGTCAACTAACGTCCAAGCATCGTCTGTAGTTGCTTGTAGATAACTTTCTTGAAGTTCGTTTTCAAGCTTATTCATCAAAGATCGAGCTTCTGCACGAAATTGACCATTAGGAAAAGTGTCGAGATAGTGCTGAACAGCTTCTATTGAATGCAACGTTTTCACTTTATTCCATTCGTCAACATCGCCACTCTCTAACAATTGTTTTACTTCTCTTCTCTTTTCTACTGAAAATTCACCATCGGTGTCTTGGATTAATTCATCAAAAGTAACGACACCTGTCCGTATGTACTCTACAAGCTGATTTGCAGAATACTCTGTTACATTATCTAAAATCTTTTGTTTCATATTCAAGAATGATTATTTCGGACTATTTCCATACTCGTTAGCAGTTGTTTCCCCTTCAGCAAACAACATCCAAAAACCGTAAAATGGAATAATCTGATACCAACCAGAATTACCTCTATCGTGGCAACGTTTTGCTCCCTGTGCCCAAATAAACCAACAATAGGGTACGAGCATTATTAGATATAATATTAGCAATGCCGATGCTGCGTCTGATTCTGCAGCAACCCCAACAATACCTTGCATAAATAAATTTATGACAAAGCAAATAATCATAGAGAGACCGTATTCAGTTCGACGTATTCGTCCGGAAAATGAAAACGGATTTCGGAACATGCCCGGTTTTACCTCAATGTTGGTTTGAGTTGCTTGTGGCTCTTCTTTTATTTGTGACGCCATTTCTTCTGCAATGGGTGAAATTTCAAGCTCATCAGGAATAGACATATCTTCTGTTTCAGAGGAATCCGATATTACAGATTCTTCTATTTTTGTTACATCTTCCTTATCGTTTTTTACAATAGGCATGGGGGCTTGTTCCAGAAGTTCTTTTACTCTCTTTTTAAGTAAGGGAGTAAAGGCACCTTCTGTATCTTTGCCTAATTCATACATGGAAACAACTCCAGCTCTTACCGCATCAGCAATTTCTTCTGGTGAGTAATTTGTAATGTTTTTAAGTATCTCTTTTTTGCTTACCATATTTATACTTATATTTTTACGAATTAAAAAGTTCCACCATAAATGTCATTACTATCTATATCGTCTGTTCGCTCTTTAGAGTCAGTAGATATTTCTTGTTTTGTGTTTTTTCGCTGCTTCTCAATCTTAACTGTAGAGCTTTTTGATTTGAGAGGTATCAAGTAGTATAGACCAATTGCTCGTGTATTTCTCTTCTGCAAGAAATATGGGAACAAAAGCATCAGAAATAATAAAATGCCAGACCAGATAGTATTAAGCGAAATCCCTTGGGTATTCCTATAAGTGTCTTTTAAACCTTGCAAACCTTCAAGGGCTTGGTCGTAGGAATTTTGCTCACTGTTGAATAGTTGAATATTGTCAGGCTCATTGCTCATTTTAAATTCAGATACATGAATTAGTGTGTTATTCCATGATTTGATTGCATCTGAAATCTTATCAATATTTCCTATAAGGAAAGCATTCCAAACACTTGCTCCTTGATTGGCACTTTCAATCCATTTTAGCGCAAGAGTCTGCAAACTATCCGTGTTTTGAGATAATAATTGAAGTTGAAGAGTATGAATATAGTTCTCCTTTTGAAGTGCATCGTTGTTGCTAGAGAACCCAGCATTCTTGTATTGTAAGGGATTTGTATTTCTATTATTGATAATAGTCGTTAAATGCTGACTATAATTGTTGATACGATTATTAGCATACGAATTATAATCAGTAAACATCGTTTTTGATTTTTCTATAGAGGTACTAAACATTTCTTCTATATGTGTTCGTTCTGAATACACATTCCAATAATGGTTGTATGGAATCATACTCCACATAAAGGCAATGGGACATAAACCAATCAATATCCTCTCGATAATTATTGAACGATTAAATTTACCATCTGTTCCTTTTAAAATTTGTGCTCCAATAAAAGTTATTAATAAGATTGTATCTATAATGAATACTTTTATTGCAGCAGCTGAGAAGTCACCACCATTAGAATAAAAGTCACCCATGTAAGTAACATAACTGATGAAAATCAAAGCAACAAAGGCTATGATATGTCCCCACGAAAATTTTAAAGTTTCGTTCCACGAATAATTATTTGTACTCATATTATTGAATTTTCTTTTCTAAGTCATTTATTTTTTTATTCAATGCGTCACGCTGCTCTTTTAATTGTTTAAGCAAATCTTTCAATGCACTATAGTCATCTGTTGGATTCTTGATTACGGTAGAATTTTGTTCCTTATTTGGTGACTGATCTGTTGGAGCAATTTCATCATTGTGTTCTATAGATCCTGTATCCAGTATTTGCGTCCATATTGGTTCTTCTGGTATATCACCATTCTTAACCGCAGTGAGAACTTTATCTATAAGTATCATTGGTGGGATAAACTTATCCAAGTCTTTTCCCGTTTTTTGGATAACAGCAATACATTGTTTTACATTTATGTCCGGCTTGATCGTTTTCATTAAAGCGATAGTTCCACTTATAATTGGGGCGGCCATACTTGTTCCGTCAAACATTTTGAAGGAGTTAGTCGGGTAAGCACTATATATTCCTTCTCCTGGCGCTGACACGTTTGTACCCAGTGAATAATTTGTAAAAACAGATGATTTATATTCATGTGTACATGCTGCTACATTTATTGTATTATTTGTCAGACGGCATTCTGGTAGAATTGCTGTCACGATATTATCATTTCCTGCTGCAAAAACTAGAATAACATTCTTTTCATTTGCAGTATTAATAATGTGCTTATACACTTTTTCTTCATTCTTAAAATACTGTTGAGCAACTTTAATCTGCTCTTCAATGGGTAATTGACTTAACCCTTGGAAGCTAGGTCCAATTGAAATATTGACAATATTTGCTCCATTATGAATTGCATACATAATACCACTCGCAAGAGAAGAGAATGTACACATTCCATTGTCAAACACTTGGACTGGCATAATCTTACAATTTGGGGCGACTCCAGCAGCTCCTTCAGAATAAAACTCAGTAGAACCTACTGCTAAACCGGCAACATGAGTTCCGTGGCCTTGTCCAGGACTCAATGCTCTATTTTGAGTAAAAACATTATATGCTTTAAAAAATCTGTCCTTAAACATACTATGATTTACATCAATTCCATCATCAATTATTGCAACAACAAGATTGGGATCTCCCTTTGTTATATCCCAGCCCTCTTTTACATGTGTTGCCTTTAAATGCCACCCTTTATTTCCGGTTGATTGACTTTTATTGCCATGTAAAACCATTATAGATTCATCTACAATGAAAAATTTTTGATCGGAAATTTTTAAAGGTAATTCCTCACGGATATTATCGCGTTGTCCTTCGGGTATTTGGATTTGAATCATCCTAACATTGGGGTCATATCCAATAACTTGATAGCTGTCTGACGGATATATTTGTTTGAAATCTTGTACCCATTTGTTTAAGTCTGCATTTTTATCTTCAAAGTAGATGTTTAATCGATTTTCTATTATGTCTGGAGTGCCTGGATTAGACACAATTGGTGGCATAATACCATCATTGCCAATTATGGGTGAAACTACGCCATTTTCAGGTAAACGTCCATCACTACCAACAATATTGTTTATACTTCCATTGTTGTCATGAATTGTTCCGTCAGGTTTAGCTACCTGTTCTATCTTATCTGCTTTATCATTTGGCAAGACGGCATTTCCATTACGATCGACCAAAACATCACCATCACAGCCTCGTAATAACCATGATAACAACCAAATTAAAAGAATAATTAATAGCAGCCATAACAACCATTTTAGACAACCTTTACCTGAAAAAAAACCAGTAGTCCAAAGCCGCCATCTTTTGTACCAAGGTAGTATTTTCTCATATTGTGCAACGCAAACCTTATTATTGGTCAGAGCAGCAAAAGGATCAACATCCCAACCTGTAAAACGATACCCTTTATTGGGTTTTACTATTGGGATTTCAGATACTAAAGGGGCTGCTCCAAATGGCTTTCTGATTACCTTATTACCTTGCAATGTTCCATGTTCGCCTGCTGAAAAGTTACACTGAATAGATTCCTGCTTGTATTCAGCGGTGAATAGAGTGTCTTTATTTATAGGTTCGTTAATACTAGGTGACCATTGAGTAAATTTAAATCCTTTATTTACAACAATACTGGGAGTTTCTTCTATACTTAAAATATGTCCTTGGGGGACTTCAATAGATGATTCTCCCTTCAAAATGCCGTTTTTGCCAGCATCAAAGATAATTTTTACCAATTCCTCCTTTTCTTCTTTCGTTGGAGTCACAGCTTTTAACGTAGAGTATTGAGCTGTGAATATAATATCATCGAGTACTTCATGCCCAATCGGATTAGGAATCCAACCAACAAAACTAAACCCTTCATCTGCAATAATAGAAGGTATATCTCTTGTTGTGATAACATGTCCTTTGTCGCGATTAATTACTGTAAGATATGGGATTCCTGCTTTTGACATTGACAGTTTTCCATGACCTGCTAAATCAAAAGATATTTTCTTTTTATCATACCTGACAGCGGTTTTGAACCACTTGCCCTCACTTGTATGTTTACTATCATCAAGACGCATACCCCAAGCAATGAGCACAACTTTTCCATCATAACAATATATAAATTCATCATTGATGTACTTTAGAGCCCCATTGAGAATCGAAAATTCCTCAGGATTTAACTTTTTCAATGTTTCCTGATAATGTTTTATAGTTTCAGCCTTTATGGAGGTATAACGATCTTTCTCTAAACCAGAAAGTTCAGTAAACTTTTGTGGTGCATCATTCCATTCATCTACATACCAAAAGATACTGCCATCTTCATAAAAAGGGCAAGAAAGGAAAGATTGGTATTGAGGTAATATACGACTCTTTACAACACTTTCTACACTCTTATAGCGTTTATAAAGAGGATCAGAACCAATACCTTGATAATCGGTAAAATCTATATCGTCAATATGTCCAAGTAATCTTTTATTATAAAATGTAGCTCTTGCCATAATTTTTATATGTTAGTATATAGTGCTTTACATTTATCTATAATGTCTTTTATATCAGCATTTGCAATTGGATCACTATGTGAAATATCCGCAGAATACAAAAGTCCGATAATTAAAAGATTCTTCCATCTTTGAAAATTATCCCAAAAAGGTAACTTCATCAATGTTCGGATTGAGACAGAAGTCGGGTCGGATGCATCATCAAATGCTTGTAATGCATCATACACGCTAATTTGTGTGTGTTTGATATCACTAGCTTCAGGCGATAAATCAATAGATAGATTGCATGACTGTGCCTTAGAGCGTATATTTTCAATATCTTCATTAGTCATATATGCTCGGCCTACAGAACTAACAAAATTATTCAATGTTAGTGATGCAAAATCAGCTATTGCATTTGGCAAATCATTGTCAGGAAATACTCTTGAATACTGGTCTATCTTGGTAGATATTGTTTTCTGAACACCTAATTTTTTACACAGACTTTGAAGCATAAAAGCAACTTCGTCAGAATGAGGAAGATATTTTTCAAGTCCTTTAACCTGTTTATTGATAAATACTGCCCAATAGTCTAAGATATTATTAGATACCACATCCGCAACTGTTGCAGCAATATTGCATTCATTTGAAATCACATCATCAACAGTGAATCCATTTTCAGCAAACTCTTTTTCTAAGGTTGTTATATCGCAAGCATAATAGTCACATAATCTTTTGATATTAAGTTGTTTATCTTCATTTGGATTGACCCCTGCTTGTGTCCTAATCAAAATAACTTCATTAAAGTCTTTAGGCGTTTCTGTCTTCAGGATAACGATGTCGTATGCAATTTGACGTAAATCTCCAACAGGTGTCATCAGTTGGTCTATAATATAACCAAAGATTTCTGGTTTTTTGCCTATTTGAGAGTCCAGACGTCTGCGAATTTCTCCAGCTATAGCCCGTGTCCTTGCATTATTCTCTTCTTTGTTCTCGGGTTCATAATATGTGTTTAGTTTGGCCAGCATTTCGTCTCTCATCGCCTTTAGTTCGTTTAGATACTTTTCTCTTCTAGCTGCTTCTAATACGCTGGAGATGGCATCTAAATCACGAATAATTGCTTTTGAACCATCACAATTTAAAGAAGAGACCTCGTCCCAAGATTCCTTTGGATTGGCAAAATGTTTCTTAACAAATTCATTGTTAAGAAAGCTCCGTTCTAGATTATCAAAATACTCGGGATAATCATTGTATATATGCCGTGCTACTTCTGGTGATTTGGTTTTGTCATTATAGCCATCGAATATTTGATTCTTCATTGACCAATAATAGTCACGAAGTAAATAAATACTTTGAAAAACCTCAGATCGGAACAAGCCACCACGAGTTACCCAATTATCAAACCAAGTAGCAGGCTTGATAATTTCAGGTAAAACGGTTTTGAAACGCTTCCAGTGTTCAGATAGTAATTCTACATTAGAAGATGCATCGTTTTTGGTCCTTTCTAATTCAATATTGAATTTAGTTGCGATCAAAAATAACGGAGAAATTCCATTTGTTCGTGTTAAATCCTCAGTGCGTTCTTCTGGAGTCTTGCCTATATTGGTTTCTATCCAATCATTAATAGTCTCACCTAATGTCGGCTCATTTTTTTGGTCATTGTGATGGCAGAATAAAACTGAACTTATTCTTAATGATCGAGAGTATTTATTAAAGAGATAAGCTACTTTACCACGGCGTAGTATAGTCGGTAAGACTGTTCCGATTTCCTGTTCTTTGAATTTTTCACGAGAACGTGCCCCTGGGAAATCCAACAAATCAATTTTATTTAAAAATTGTCTATTCTCTGCAATCTGTTTAGGTAAAACAAATGTTAACTCTGCAATGAGTGCTGACAGGGTTGATTTGTTAAAATTGCTGCTCAATAGTTGCCCTTTTGCATTATATACATCTGTAACCAATACATCGGTTTCTGTTTCATGTTTTAATCCACAAACGGAATCCAACCATTCTATTTTTAGTAATGTACCTTTATCTCTGAGTACCGCATCAAATGGAACATAAATTTCAGTCTCAAACTGTATTTTCTTATATTCATTTACCAATAAACTGAACAGGTGGCTTAATTCTTCATTCTTATTCCATAAAATACTAAATATCTTAACCCAATGTTCGCTTGATACATACTGAATTTTTGGAGCGACTATCTTACGGAAGTTTGAGTGAGTAATGTTTACCGCATTTGCTCCCAAAACTTCTGCAATGTAGTCGCAAATATCTTTTACATCATCTTCTGTAAGAACAGTTTGAATAGGGGTTGTTTTATTTGTCCACAGATATTGAATATTTAATAACTCAGTATTGATCGCATCATGCAAAAGAATCTTATTGTTATCTATTTTAAGGTCGTTATAGTATGAGTCAATTAAAAGCATTAACAAATCTGCGATGGAAAGATTTTTGATTTTTATAAAATCTTTCATCGTTTCGTTGTTATTATTGATAGTAAATCTTGTTATTACACCTGTAGATTCTGTTTTAGAAGTATTGCCCCCACTAGGGTTTAAATCGTCAATAAAACTATATTCTTTGCCATTATTGACAATGACAAAAGGAGACTCTGCTGTTGACAACAGACTACTCATTAGATATGACTTTCCGACCTGACTTTCACCATATGCCGCAGCGGAACAATTTTCAGATAATGCATTAGCTATTTTTTTTAGTCTTCTACGATATTCTTTTAGTTCCTCAACAGGAAAAGTGCTTTTATCAAATTTTTTAGCCCATGCAATTGAACGTTCAATTTCTGCTATTTGTGAATTTATATTCTGTATCATAATATATTTGCATTATTGAATATCAAAGGCTCCGGTATCAAGCCAATAACGCTCGTCCGCTCCTAAACTTTGAATGTTTATTTCAATGTTACTATCAGCTAATTCGTTACCTTTTTTGTCAACAATAGCTGTGATTATTAACTTTTCTTTATCATCTTCGTCTCTTTCAATAGATAGTTGAAAGGGCATTCGCAAACGCAAGTCATCAATTATTTCTTTAACTTTAGCGAGAGTTTGTGTCTCATTTATAGAAGTACCGTCTTGAATAGCCTTACTCCTTATGCGTTCAAGCATCTTATGCTGATTAAAATCAATGACATATAATTTTCTTGACGGATAGGAATCTAATCCAATTTGCCTAACATTTAATGTCGTTGGTAAAGAACTAACCATCAATTCACCCATATTTTTATCAGGAGTGATAAAGTATTCTATCGGCTGTCCTTCCCTTGAAGATTCTATGTAATTTATTACAGATTTTAGTTTCTTATCTAACTGGGATTTGTCAATTAAGAATTTATCAAGATTACCAAGAGATGTTGCATAATAACCGACTAATGCTCCCATTGCAACAATGGTTTTTGCAGTCGCTTTTCCAGTGTTATTCTTATTAGGATACCAATGTCCTACAAAATAATCGTTCAATAATATTAAACGATTTGGAGATACTGAATAATATTTCAGGAAAATATTGCGAATTGGAGACAATGAAGATGGTCGTCCAGACAGCAATACAATGTCGCAATTATAAGCATACATTATAGTTGCTATTTTTTTCAATAAAGGTTCGAATGCTCTTGATATAACATCAGAAACTACAAATTTGTTAAACTCCCATTCAAGGTCTTCCAAGTCAAAAGAGAAGTATTTCTTAAATCCTGTTTTTATTCGTTCATTGGGTGGACAATCTTCGAATACATCTGAATAACGTACTGTACAATCCTTAATGTCATTGGCTAACATATCAAGGAAATAATGCATAAGGGGGATAGAGTATTGTATATTAAAATCTCTACGCAATTTTCTATCTGCAATAGTCTGCCCTGTATAATCTGGTCCGAAAAAATTACGCATACGCTGACGATAATCCATTTCAGAAATACCTTTCATTTTCTTTCTAAAAGCACTATTTGATGAGAAGAACATTATTTTTCTTATAAGTTCATTGAGCATTTCGTCACCGGCATAATAAAAACTATCGTAAAAAAGAGGCTCGGGAGTAATGGTTGTTACGTCTCCTTTTGTATAGGAATAACGGCTAATCATTAAATCCGAAGTTCCTGCCCCAATATCTAGAGAACCGATTGTTAGTTCTGGTTGAATACTGTTTTGAGCTTTTTTTCCGTATAAATTAAAGAACTCTTGACAAGCCCCTTTATATTTCCAGCCAATTTCACCGTATATATACACTAGTTGCGAGCAAGTTGCCTCATCGTAATACCATTTGCTTTCGGCATCCTTAAATGTTGTAATAGCTGGTGCAATATCAACTCGGTAATCTTCATTCTTAAAAAGGTTAAGTAACTTTACTGCATCATTAGCACACTTTACGAGGGCTTCTCTTTCAAGTTTTGACATAGCAGTAGGGCAGGTAACAACCATACGTCGTATGCGACGTGGTAATGTCATATCACCACGATCTATTCGATATTGGTTGTTATTGATTTGTACCTGTGCTTGAACAAGCATTTCAAGAAAAGCAAAGGTCATAAGAGACCGTCTTGAATAGTGATAAGACTGTCCCCCTGTTCCATTGGTTGCTAACTGTCCATTACTTTGTAAGTGTTCTGATATACCAGGAATGTTTAATATGTGATTATCTTTTTCACCATCAAGCACCATAAAGTTCCATTCATCTTTACTTTTATGTCCATCCCACAGGTATCTTTTGGGGCTTGACATAGTAGAAAGACTTTCTTTGTTTGAAACAGATTCTGTTGCACGGTGGATTAAATGATTCGCCTCCTTTCCAAGCCTTACAAAACTAGGATATACAAATTGCTTACTACCTTGTATTCCAAAGTCTCCAAAGTCCACTTTTCTAAATGCTAATCGCATATCAAAAGGTTCTTTATATGAATTTATTCTGGTGCCGTTGGAATCGGATTTTAATAAATTTGTATAGTCTATTAACTCCAGCAGATTAACTTGATTGAAATTAGAATTATCTTCAACAAGAAGTGCTGTTGTTCGTGAGTTGCCTATGTCAATAACCATATCGACATCTTTCACTAACGTATCTTTATCTTTAAACAAAGACACTTTAGGGAACAACTCATTTTGAGCGATATAATCAATTAATAAATAATAAGATGCGATATAACTGAGCCTTTTGCCTGTCTTTATCTTACCAACACTGCTTATATTAGGGTGAACCAAAGAAAATAAGTAGTCATTTATATATTCCCACTCTTGCTTGGGTGAACAAAAATCCATGAGATAAAACTCTTGTTTGCACACCTCAAATTTCATTTCAGTCATAAACTGATCTGGGAAGATAGGACATTCTTCATATTTACTACTCTGTTCTACAGTACGTGTGTCAAATGCTAAAACCACATTATAGCGTCTATATTGTTCTGTAGAATCAATAGGTATAAGCATAAATCGACTCCAATTTAATGGACCAAATTTAAATTTGGTTTCACTACGTTTGAAGAAGTATGGCAGTGGCAACCACTTGTTTTCAAAAAAAGTTAAAGTATTGCCTTTATCAGAAAAGCTCATTTTGTAAATTTCACCTGCACATTGCATGTCTTCATCAATCATCAAAGGTATAATTCCCTCGTCCGCTAATGAACTAACATCAATATCTCCACTACCTGTAGCCTCTGATAAGAATCCATATTCAGAAAGCTTTTTTTTCTTAAAAAAGTACCTATTGGTATCTGTTGTAACTTCATGGGCTAAATCAAGAATCCATTCACCATTTGTGGTGTCATACCACTCATGAAACCATAAACTGAACTTTTCCTTTGTTTTGATTTCCAAAGGAAAAGTTGTAATATGAATACCCGAATTTGCGATTAAAGAATATGCCATATTGCCAATCTTATATTAACTCTTACATAGAGTTAGTACACATTCTCATATCACTGAATTTGCGACATTTAAATAATATGTTTGAAGCATTACGTCAAACATTTACTCTTTGCGATGAAACTTTTGAAAAGAAAAGCATACTATCTGCAAATAAATTTGTAACTTTGCGAGCAGTTTATGTACTCTATGTAAGAGTGAGAACTTTTATCAAACAACCACATTTTACCACGAAATATTACGGTACAAGTATTTAGCATTCAACATTTTCCATATTGAATGCAGTTGAAATCTACTGTAACTAAATTGTTATATTACTTGTTTCTCTCCAAAAGATTCAAAATCTTATTATTAGCATTATCAATGACATTAGTCTGAATAGATGCAAGATAAATTCGTGTGGTTTCTTCATTGTCATGTCCCATACCAAGACTGATGGCCTGCATAGGCACATTTTTCGATTGGGCTATACTTGCCCAAGAATGGCGCGCCACGTACATGGTTAGTGGAATAGGAATTTTCGCAAGTTCTGCAATCTTCTTCAAATACCTGTTGATTAGCATCATTTTATTCAAATACTGCTTACGTTCAGTTCCATCTTCTTTTGTGATAATAGGGAAAAGAAAAGGATTATTTGAATTAAGATGCTTATTGGCTATCGCTTCCATTTGTTTTTCCCATTTTACAACTAACTGTTGCCCTGTTTTTCGACGATTATACACGACAAATCCATTTGAAAGGTTCTTCCTTTTTAGATATGCAATATCAATAAATGACATTCCGCGCATATAGAAAGAAAACAGAAACATATCCCTTGCAAAATCAAGGGTAGGGGTACTACTCAAATCCAAATCTTTAATCTTTTTAATTTCTTTCAAACTAATAGCACGTTTTGAAGTCTTGTCTACTCCGGTATAAACCCGTTTGAAAGGATTGCTCTGTTCAGTAAGTCCATCATCTACCGCACGATTATAGACACTGCGGAAAACCCTTAAATAGAAAGAGGTCGTATTTCGGCATAAACCGAATATGCGCAGATGACTTTCATATTGACAAATCAATGCCTCGTCAATTATGTCAAAAAACAAATCTTCTCCATTCCTAAACTTCATAAAGCTAAGAAGCATCTGCTTGTATGTCTCACTTGTCCGTTCTTTTCCTGTACTTTTTAATTTCTCTATTTGAATTTTGATATATTCAAAAACTGTCGTTTTATTAGAAGATTGGGCATTA
>ERZ857750.774-NODE-774-length-38916-cov-25.485422_pt1 | contig 38916 bp, 35 predicted proteins | sample MGYA00519915_ERZ857750 | MGnify/ENA primary metagenome ERZ857750 (study PRJEB31778, sample SAMEA3449358) | human gut metagenome | biome: human gut; feature: human-associated habitat; material: faeces | place: United Kingdom | collected 2010/2012 ...
GCGCTGCTAAGGCTATCGGCCTGGTCATCCCCGAGCTGAACGGCAAGCTGATCGGCTCTGCTCAGCGTGTGCCCGTTCCCACCGGCTCTACCACCATCTTGGTTGCCGTTGTCAAGGGCAAGGATGTCACCAAGGAGTCCATCAATGCTGCTATGAAGGCTGCTACCTCTGAGTCCTTCGGCTACAACGAGGATCCGATCGTTTCTTCCGATGTCATCGGCATGCGTTACGGCTCTCTGTTCGACGCTACCCAGACCATGGTCGCTAAGATCGACGACGACACCTATCAGGTTCAGGTCGTGTCCTGGTACGACAACGAGAACTCCTACACCTCTCAGATGGTCCGTACCATTAAGTACTTCGCTGAGAACTGCTAATTACAGCTCTACGCTCAAAAGTGCTTGAAGTGCCGTGCTGAATGACGGCTGGTACCGGCTTTGCTGGTACGAACATGCTGTGATTGGTACGACAACAGGATAACGAGTTCAATACCCTTCCTTTTGCGGGTTTCCGTGAGAGGAAGGGTGTTTTTTATGTGTTTGAAGGATCTCCGCGATGAATTTCTGTACGACTGCGAATGCCGCCATCTTGCCAAAGGCTCCCTGCGCAACTACCGGGCAGCGACACGATTCCTGGTGGACTTTCTGGAATTGAGACGGATCACCGAACTGGAGGAGGTCAAGCCACACCACATCCGGGATCTGATGAAGGAAAAGCAGGACATGGGCAGCACGCCACGGTACATCAATGATCTGCTCAAAGTCTGGCGGACTTGGTTCAATTATCTGGTGACCGAGGGCTATCTGGACGAACGGGACAACCCGGCCAAGAAAGTGAAGCCTCTTCGTCAGCCCAAAACCATCATTGATACCTTTACCGTGGATGAGATGAGGCGGATGATCCGATTTTACGATGGGACGGATTTCCTGTCGGTGAGGAATAAGACTATCATTATGCTGCTGTTCGACACCGGGATGCGCTGCAATGAGATGATCCTGATGGAGCCGGAAGACATCAAACCGGACTATATTCTGGTCAAGCATGGCAAGGGCAGCAAGGAACGCGTGGTGCCAAAGTCGCCTGCGCTGTCCAAGCAGCTGATGAAGTATCGTAGCCTCCGGGATGCCTATTTAAAGGAATACCCTAGTCGCCACAAGAACCTGTTTCTCAGCAAAAACGGGAAGCCTTTGACGGATGAAGCGGTTGCCCGGATGCTGAAACATTAAAATCTATCAACAGAAGGCCTCTGCCTTTCACAGAAATGTGATGGGCAGGGGCCTTTTTGCGTTAAGAAGAAGGTTGCTCAAAAAAGAAAAAAGTATCCTCCACATGGAAAATGGAGGGCCATGAGCGAAATATAACGTTATTCCATTAGACTTGGCGTTTTTCTACTCCTCATTGACACCTGATGGGAAAATATCCGATTCATCTCCCGGCGCTTTCGGATCAGGTCAGAATGCACATAGCGTTGCAAGGTGATGTTGGCGTTGGCGTGTCCCAACAGCTCGCTAAGAGTCTTTACATCGCACCCGCCTGCAGGCAGGTCGTTGCAAAGGTGTGGCGCAGTGCGTGCGGGGGCACTTGACGGACAGTCGCCTGCTTCAGAAACGCTTTGATGCTTTTCCGATAGCAGCGGGGTTCGGTGGGCTTGGACTCGCTGCCGGACAGGAACCATGCAGCATTGCTGGCGCTTCCGCGCAGCTTTTTCAGCATCAGCGATAGCTGCTTTGGGATGGGAATTTCCCGGCGGGAGGTGCGGGTTTTAGGCGTTTGAATGACTACCTTTGTATGACCGTTTCCACAGGAAATTCGGCAGACCGTCCGATTGATGTTCAGCGTGCCGAGTTTCAGGTCAAAATCGCCCCATTGCAGGCCGCAGATCTCACCAATTCGAAGCCCCAATTCCAGCCCCAGTAGTAAGCCGATTTTGCGAGGCGTGGGGTTCGCCTGTACATATTGATGAAGTCGCTGCTGTTCCGCCGGGGAGAGAGGCGCAGAAATTTTGTCGAGGGCTTTTGGCAACGCAACTTCCAGCTCCATTGGACGAATCAGACGTAAATGAGCAGCATATTTGCAGATACGTCGCAGCATCGAGAGGCATTCCCGGGCAGAGGAGTTTCCCAGTGGCTTGTGTGACGCATCTGTGGGCGTGATGATTTGCTGCATGGCCTGTTCCAGAAAGCTTTCCTCAAGGGATGCAACGGGCACCTTGCTCAAAACCGGAAGAAGATATTTGTGCAGTGTGTACGAATAATGCGCATAGGTGGATTCTTTTATAGCGTTTTTCAGGGAGTACAGCCACACCTCGGCCAGTACTTCAAAGGTCAGGTCGGTTTGATTCAGGTTGTAGAACCCCGCCTCCGCTTTTCTCTGGATTAGTACCCGTTTGACCTCTGCATAGACTGTGCCATAGACGTAGCCCCACTGAACTTTACCTTCCGGTGTGCGCGCCTTGATGTACCTGCCTTCCCACCGACCATCCTTACGCTTGCGAATGTTTTCTCCCCGTCGCGCCATCGCTGTTTCCTCCTGCCGTTTAGACCCTCATCTGACCCCTTATTTTCTCAATCTTCGTTTACAGCTGGAATTATTATACAGAACTGGGCATGACACAAAAACAATCCGGCCTTCGCGATGTTTTTTCAGGGTCAAATGTGATACATTTATGATGATTTCTATTGAATCCCAGATATAACCATGATAAAATAAGATGAGATTATAGACAACGATGTCAAAGGAACGGTATCCTCCATTTTCCATGTGAAGGATACTCCCTGAATTGCGGAAAGGGGTGAACAAGGTGGCATTGCGTCTGTTTGAGCACAACGAGAAAGCATATCATGCGGCAGTCCGGATGATGGAGCAGTATGGCAAGGCCGCCATTGTTCATCCCACTGGCACCGGAAAGAGCTACATTGCGTTCAAGCTGATCGAGGACAACCCGGAGAAGGTCGTGATCTGGCTTTCGCCCAGTGAATATATCTTCAAGACACAGCTGGAGAGCCTGAAAAGGAACGACCCGGATTTTCCGTTGGCAAACGTTCACTTTTATACCTATGCCAAACTGATGTGCTGCACCCAGGCACAACTGAATGATATCGCAGCGCAGAAACCTGCCTATATTATACTCGATGAATTCCATCGTGCCGGTGCGGAATGCTGGGGCGAAAGCACGGTGGCTTTATTAAAGTTATGCTCGGACGCAAAACTTCTGGAGCTGACAGCAACAAATATCCGATATCTGGATAATAACTGTGACATGGCTGAAGAGCTTTTTGATTGCTGTGTCGCGAGCGACATGACCCTTGGCGAAGCAGTCGTCAGGGGGATTTTGCCAGCCCCGCAATATGTGACCACCGTCTATCAGTACCAGAAAGACTTGGCACGCTATCAGACAAGAGTGGATAATTTGCGCTCTCCCGGCATTCAGGATGTGAATCAAAAATATCTGGATGCCCTGCGCCGGGCATTGGAGCAGGCGGATGGCCTGGACAGGGTCTTTGCCCATCATATCACGAATAAGTGCGGCAAGTACATCGTGTTCTGCGCCAACAAGGAGCACATGGACGAGATGGTGTCCCATGTGCCGGAGTGGTTTGCAGGGGTCAACCCAGAGGTGGTGGTGTACGAAGCCTACTCCAATGACCCGAATACGGATAAGGCGTTTGCGGACTTCAAAACGGACACCAGTGACCGGCTGAAGCTGCTGTTCTGCATCGATATGCTCAACGAGGGCGTACATGTGGAGGGGATTTCTGGGGTCATCCTGTTCCGACCTACGATTTCGCCCATCGTTTACAAGCAACAGATCGGCCGAGCCTTGACCGCCGGGGATAATACGACACCACTTATCCTAGACGTTGTTGATAACTTCGAAGGTTTGACCAGCATTTCCGGTCTGCAAAGCGAGATGCAGGAGGCGGTCCATCGGCTCTATGCCAACGGCGAGGGCGATAAGATCGTCACCGAGCGGTTCGAGGTCGTTGAGCAGGTACATGACTGCCGGGTGCTGTTCGAGCAGCTGCAGGCAAGCCTTTCTTCCAGTTGGGATCATTATTTTTCGGAAGCAAGCATTTACTATGCGGAGCATGGCAACCTGAATATTCCAAAACGTTATACTACGCCGGCAGGGCTGAGCCTTGGCGAGTGGCTGACGACTCAACGCCGTGTCCGTGCGGGACAGATTCCGGGGAACTTGACCGAACAGCAGATTGCACGGCTGGATAGCATCGGGATGGAGTGGGGCAACCGCAACGATGCCGCATGGGAGCGTGGTCTGAAGGAAGCACGAAAATTTCGAGAGCAGTTTGGAAATTTACAGGTTCCGGCGAAATACAAAACGAAAAATGACTATCCTCTGGGAAAGTGGATCAACAATGCGCGGAAACGCCGAAGCGATGGAAAGCTGACGGAAGAACGCATCCGACAGTTGGATCAGTTGGGGATGGCATGGAAGGTATTTGATGTCCGATGGGAACAGGGGTATGCACTTTCGGCAGTTTATGCGCAGAAGTATGGAAATCTGGATGTTCCACGAGATTATAAAACAGCAGATGGAAAAACGCTTGGTCGCTGGATTCAAAATCAAGAACTAGCCTATGAGCAGAAAAAATTGTCTGCGGATCAGATCAAACGACTGGAAACCATAGGAATGCAGTGGGGCTGTCGCTATGACCGACAGTGGAATGAGGTTTATCAGGCAGCGAAACGGTACTTTGAGGCAAATGGAAGCCTTGACATTCCGGTGGCCTATGTTTCGCCGGAGGGCTATGCCCTTGGAAAATGGGTGCGGCGGCAGCAGTATGCATATCGGAATCCAGAGAAAAGCAATGCAATCTTATCACAAGAGCGCATTGAGTTGCTGGATGCCATCGGAATGCAGTGGGAGAAACCTGACCCGTGGCAGCACCGGTACGAGCTGGCGCAGGAGTATAAAAAGCAATATGGAAATCTGGAGATTCCGGCGAAATATAAGACTACGGATGGCATTTGGCTGAGCCGATGGGTGTACAACCAGAAGCGGTTGCTGCAAAGCGGGTCGGAAAAGTTGAGCGAAGAACAAAAGAAAAAGCTAAAGGAGTTATTGGGGTATTATGTCAAAATTTCAGCATGATGTGATGTTGAAGATCGTAAAAATCATCGATTTGGTAATGATCACAATTCCGTTTGCACTTTGTTGGGAGCTGTATTATTCGTATCAGGTCTATGCAAAGTTTGGCTGGAGGGGCAACTGGACCATGATCGGTCTGTTTGCGGTGTTGTTCTTTCTGTTGGGTAAAGTCTACGATGCGTTCTGGATGTCTTTGCAGCGCATTTCAGAGTTGATCTACGGACAGGTACTGGCAGCCATGGCAACCGATGGCATTCTGTACATTGTCATCTGCCTGATGGCCCGGCGGCTCTGCAATCTTCTGCCGGGCATCGCAGCGATTGTCGGACAGGTCATGATGGCAACCCTGTGGGCAAGATGTGCCCATCGCTGGTATTTCCGGACCTTTCCGCCTCAGCCCACTGCAGTGGTCTATGATGTCCGGCATGGACTGGAAAAGCTTATCAATGAGTATGGCCTATCAAAAAAGTACGATGTCAAGATGACACTGAACGTTGAAGAGTGCCTGAACGACCTGAGTCTGCTGGATGGAATGCAGAGCGTGTTCATCAGCGGTGTCCACAGCCATGAGCGCAATATCATCCTGAAATACTGTGTGGGACAGGGTATCAATGCGTTCGTGATCCCTCGTGTGGGCGATGTGATTATGAGCGGTGCCCAGCCGATGCATATGTTCCATCTGCCCATGCTGCGTGTGGGCCGCTATATGGCAAGCCCGGAGTTCTTGTTTGTCAAGCGTGCCATGGATATTGTGATCTCGCTGGTGGCACTGGTTATCCTGAGTCCGGTGTTTCTGATTACGGCTATTGCAGTCAAATCCGATGGTGGTCCTGCTTTTTACAAGCAGGTTCGCCTGACCAAAGACGGTAAGCAGTTCGAGATTTTGAAGTTCCGCTCCATGCGTGTGGATGCCGAAAAAGACGGTGTAGCGCGTCTTTCCACTGGTGACAAAGACGACCGTATCACGAAGGTCGGTCATATCATCCGCGCCTGCCGTCTGGACGAGCTGCCCCAGCTTCTCAATATCTTGAAGGGAGACTTGTCCATTGTAGGCCCACGCCCGGAACGCCCTGAGATCGCTGCCCAGTATTGCGAGGAGATGCCAGAGTTTGCGTTGCGGCTTCAAGCAAAGGCTGGCTTGACCGGTTATGCACAGGTGTACGGCAAGTACAATACCACTCCCTATGACAAGTTGCAGATGGATTTGATGTACATTGCACATCCCAGCCTGATTGAAGACTTGAAGATCATGCTGGCAACGGTGAAAATCCTGTTTATGCCGGAGAGCACCGAGGGGATTTCTGAGGGTCAAACCACTGCTATGAGTGGAGAAAATCGCTAAATATCGATGATTCTGTGCATTTTAAGCTGCTAAAAATTGGAAGGGATTCCAGAGTGGAATCGGGCATAAATACACCTCTTACAGTAGCGTTAAGCCGGAAAGTCGGCAGGTTACCCTGTATAAAGCCGAAATACTGCATTTAGTAGCGCAAAATGCCGAGAGCATGGGCGTGAGAGAGGGCAGAACGAGTGTGAATTGAGACGTTTATGCCCCGAAAAAGCACTTTTATGGATGCGACGGTAGCTCGTGGGTTTATGTCTGATTGCACTGTGAGGGGATGTGCCGAGATTACGGTGACTTTCACATAGCGGTTTCGGGACTTGACGATGATAACATCATCTGCGATTTCATCCCGGTCTTGGAGATAACAAGGCAGATGTGAGCAAGATGGTGATAACCACATGGTCGCAGAGATGCTCATTCGTGTGGGGTAATCCGGCATAAGCTCACGAGCTACCGTAGCGTGAATGAGTGGAACCTGGAATAAAGGCAGGGGTTATCGTAGCGTAGATGAGTGTAGCGGTACAAGACATAGCGGCAGTGTGACTCACACTGCTGAGGACGAGGACGATTAGTAGAGCTTTATAAGAAAAAACGGCTCAGACTCTTTGAGATGAGTCTGGGCTGTAATCTTTGATATGCGGAGAGGAACTATGAGTGTTGTGGAATACAGAGGATACTCCGTTCTTATGTCGGTTTATCACAAAGGGAAGCCGGAATATCTGAAGCAGGCGATAGAGAGCATACAAATGCAGACGCTCTCCACAAATGATTTCGTATTGGTATGCGATGGACCGCTGAACGAACAGCTAGATGGCGTGATTGCTACAAAACAGCAGGAGATGGGTGACACATTAAATGTTGTCCGACTTGCGAAAAACGGGGGACTTGGCAATGCGCTGAATGAGGGAATCAAGCATTGCAAAAATGAGTTGGTTGCCCGGATGGACAGCGATGACATCGCTTATCCAGATCGGTGTGAAAAACAGATTGCTGTGTTTAACACACATTCGGAGGTGAGCATTTGCTCCGGCATCGTGGAGGAGTTTACCACTGATCCGAATACCGTTGATACGAAGCGCGTGCCACCGGAGACGAATGCGGAAATTGTAGAATTTGCAAAGAAGCGCAATCCGTTTAATCATCCCTGCGTGATGTATAAAAAATCCACAGTTGAAGCAGTTGGTTCCTATCAGGACTTCTATTTGCTGGAGGACTATTACCTTTGGCTCCGGATGCTGATGGCTGGTTATCAGGGCTATAACATTCAGGAGCCGTTGCTACATATGAGGGCTGGCTCGGATATGTATTTAAGAAGAGCAGGCTGGAAATACGCCAAGACGCAGGCGAAGCTATTCAAATTTATGAAACAGCAAGGATTTATTGGGAATGGTCAGTACATAAAGAGCTGTGTGATTCGTGGTGGATCATCGTTGGCTCCGAACTGGCTGCGGAAGTTTATGTTTGAGAAAGTGTTGAGGAAATAAAGATGGCAGTTTATACAGCAGAACAGTTGAAATGCTTACAAGAAATTGAAATAGATATTCTCAAAGAAATTGAACGAGTATGCGATGTACTGGATATACAATACTTTGCGAATTATGGCACTTTGCTTGGCGCTGTTCGCCACAAAGGTTTCATACCATGGGACGATGATATCGATATCTGTATGTTACGTAAGGATTATGATCGCTTTATCTTAGAGGCGCCAAAAGTTTTGAAGAAAGGGTACACCTTGCAGCATTTTCTTGTGGATCCTAATACGCCGACCTACCATGCAAAAGTTCGGAAAGATGGTACAAGATTTGCGGAAGACTACATTGAGAATATGCCTATTCATCAAGGCATATTTGTTGATGTTTTTCCGTATGATAAAACTGCGGATGATGAAGAATGCCGAAAAAAACATATGAAAAAGGCACGGCTGGCACGGCATCTTTTTATTTCAAAAAGTGTTTCTCAGGCTACAAATGAGAAAAATGAAAAAAAAAGACGTCTTGCAAACATAATTCGAAAGGGAATTCATAGTCTACTGATTCCAGTTCCCAAAAAATGCTTGTACAACCTCGTTGATAAAACAATGCAAAAGTATAATAAAGAAGAAACCAAGTATGTACATTGTTGCACCGAGGATGTGCAGAACTATGAGGATATTTTCCCAATTATTAAATTGCAATTTGGAAACACGACAATCTGTGCACCGCATAATTGGAATTCGTTTTTGCGGAATGAATTTGGAAATTATATGCAGCTTCCCCCGGAAAATGAGAGATATACTCATTGCCCTAAAGTGCTAGATCTTGGGCAATAGTAAATTATGACTTCAGATGGAAGAGTATAAGGAGAAAATAAGAATGCTTAATTTTACAGTTGGCCCGGTAATGTCGGATGATGCAGTGCGCTCTATTGGCGCTGAACAGGTTCCGTACTTTAGAACCCCTGAGTTTTCGGCAGTCATGCTTGAAAATGAGAATTTGATAAAAAAATTTGCAAAGGCTGAAGATAATGCCAGAGTAGTCTTTATTACTGGTTCTGGAACGGCGTCTATGGAAGCCACTGTTATGAATGTCTTTGATAAGACGGACAAGGTTTTGGTTGTAAATGGCGGTAGCTTTGGACATCGCTTTGTGGAACTGTGTCAAATTCATGAGATTCCCTATGAAGAGATTTGCTTGGAGCCGGGTAAGGCGTTAAAAAGAGAACAGTTGGATTTATACGATGGCAAGGGTTTTACAGGCTTCTTAGTCAATGTTCATGAAACATCGACAGGTGTTCATTACGACATGGAAATGATCAGCGAGTTCTGCAAGAGAAATGGAATCTTTCTGGTTGTTGACGCTATCAGTTCATTCCTGGCGGATGAGTTTGAGATGAAGCGATTAGGCGTTCAGGTGATGATTACGGGATCCCAGAAAGCATTGGCTTGCCCTCCGGGCGTATCAGTAATTGTTTTGTCAAGTGAGGCTGTCAAACGGATAGAGAGCCGTGAAGTGAAGTGTATGTATCTGAACCTGAAATCTGCGCTAAAGAATGGTGAACGGGGGCAAACTCCTTTCACGCCAGCGGTTGGAACACTTCGACAGATTAATGTTCGGTTGAAGGAAATCGAAGCCGCAGGTGGCGTTGAGAGCGAAACCAAAAAGATTTCTGAACTTGCCCGGGATTTTAGACAAAAAATCAAGGGACTTCCGTTTGAAATCGTATCGGAATCGATGTCCAATGCGGTAACGCCGTTACATCCTTTGAATGTTTCGGCTTACGATGTTTTTACAACACTTAAGGATGAGTATGGTATCTGGATTTGTCCCAATGGTGGTGAAATGAAGGAAACCATTTTCCGTGTTGGTCATATTGGTGCGTTAAGAAAAGAGGACAATACTAAGCTTGTGAATGCTTTTGAAGATATGCTACGGAGGGGATTACTGTGATTCGACTAGAGAAGACGAGAGATACGCGATTGGTTAAAGAAATCATAAAGAATAATAATTTCGGGGGGGGGGGGGGGGGGGGCACTACTGCAACAATATTGAGGTCGTTAAAGAGGTAAAAGATGGACCGTATCGCATTCGCAATATTCTCAAGGGAAATGGATTAATGTGGTTTTATCTTGTTACAGTCGAGAATAAGATTATACTGATAGCGCCGTTGTTCATTAGAAAGAATGAAGCAGTTGTTGCGGGTACCAACGAGTGGTTTGATTTCGTGGACTTTTTTTATTCTTCTGATGCGTCGGAGAATGAAATCGAAAAGGCGATTTCATTCTTAATTATGCAAATGAAAAACGAAGGAATAAAGAGGCTGCATTGGAACTGGATGCCAAACGATTCTGTTTCACACACAATTGTAGGGAGCGATGGTTATCGAAAATCCAGAGAAGAAGTTGTCGATAATACAACAATTCCTTTCAGTGATTATGACGGCTATAAGGCGGCACTTAGCAAAAGCACCAAACAGAATTTGCGGACTGCACGAAATCGATTAATTCGTGACAATAAAAACCACGAGTTTCAGATTAGCATGATGGGAAATATAGATGAGAAAATAATTGAGGACTGTTTGAAGTTATATTATAGCAGGCAGAAAACAAAGTACGGTGTTGGCTTTTTGCGTAAATTAACAATTAAAACTCTAGACTTCAATACGAGGCTGTTAAGAAGAGGAGAAGGGGTAGTGGCTGCGTTTTTGATTGACGGAGAAGTTGCGGCATTTATGTATGGGTACATAAACAATCAAAAGAGCTCTCTTGAGATTCCAAAGCTAGCCATAGATGATAAATTCGGCTTCTACTCTCCGGGAATGCTCCTAGTTGATAGTACGATTAAATATTTGGCGGATAACACGCAGATTAAGAGTCTTGATTTGTGCAGGGGAACGGAGCAGTATAAGTTGAAAATGGGCGGAGAAGTATACCCAACATACAACTATACAATAGAACTATAAGGAATTGAAATATGATAAAAGTCATTACATACGGAACGTATGACCTACTTCATTATGGTCATATTAAGCTATTAGAGCGCGCAAAAGCGTTGGGTGATTATCTAATTGTAGGTGTTACGGCAGATGACTTTGATAAAACGCGTGGAAAAATTAATGTGCAGCAGTCACTGATGGAGCGTATTGAGGCTGTACGTGCCACAGGTCTTGCGGACAAAATCATTGTAGAGGAATATGAGGGGCAAAAAATTGACGATATTCGCAGGTACGATGTGGATATTTTCACAGTTGGTTCTGATTGGGTTGGAAAATTCGATTACTTGAATGAGTACTGCAAGGTGGTGTACCTTCCGAGAACCGAGGGGATTTCCAGTTCTGAAGTGCGCAGTGAGCAATGTAAATTGCGCATAGGAATTGTAGGAGAGGCTCCATTTCGTACAAAATTCGTGTCAGAATCGAAGTACGTAAATGGTGTTGAGGTGATCGGTATATGTTCGTCTATTACAGCTGATGAACCTGAATTTGATGGATTGCTTTATACGACTAGTTATGACGAGCTAATCTCGAAGGTGGACGCAGTTTATATTGTTTCAAAGCCGGAAAATCATTGTAAAGATATCAGGCGTGCTCTGTTAGCGGGAAGACATGTATTGTGCGAATCTCCAATAGCCCTGAAAGGTACAGAGTGTGAAGAACTGTATGCTCTTGCCGAGAAGCAGGGGAAAATTCTTATGGAAGCAATCAAAACTGCTTATTCTACAGCATATGAGCGTCTCGTTTTACTGGCAAAATCTGGAAAAATCGGAAAAGTGGTTTCTGTTGATGCAGTATGTACCAGCTTAAGAGAAGGCATTTCAAGAGAAGGTGTAGATTTAACTTATAAATGGAATAGTATGTGTGAGTGGGCACCTATTGCACTGCTTCCTGTTTTTCAGATTCTGGGCGTTGACTATAGAAAAAAAGTGATAACAACGAAATTCCTGGAAAAAAACGCCAATATGGATGCATTTACTAAAATTGACTTCACTTATGCCGATGCGGTGGCATCAATAAAAGTTGCTAAGGCGGCAAAATCAGAAGGAGAGTTAGTGGTCACTGGCACGAAAGGATATATTTATGTTCCTGCCCCCTGGTGGAAAACGGATTATTTTGAAGTGCGGTACGAGAATCCAGAAGACAATCAAAGATTTTTTTATCAACTTGACGGTGAAGGAATCCGCTACGAAATTGTAGCATTTGCGAAATCCGTTGAGGCCAGACATGGGATGAATTACATAGATCAAGAAATATCAAAAACTATTGCTTCAATAGTAGAGGACTATAATAACCGAAATGATTTGATTGAAATCGAATAGCCTTAATACGAGATTATTTGATGTAGAAATGTGGCGCTGATTTGATAGAATAAGCTTACTTTAATCGTGGCTGTCCAAGATGGAAGATTATAGAGAAGTAGTTCGATTGAAGAGAACAGAGGAAGTCTGTTCTGCGAATATAAAGAACAGATAAGTATAGTTGGATTAAAAATCGAGCAACCTGTGGCTGAACAAGGAACATTGAGGTTGCAGATTTTGGAAGAGAAGCAGCGTTAGTAGCACAGGCATAAATTTTATCCGATTTTGAACGAGTGAAATTATAACCGTGCTTCTGGCACCAATGCAGATACTTTTTACAGAGAGATGGCAACTGTCTTTCATACGAACGTGAAAGCCCTGCGAGGTGAACGTTGGCCGATGCCTCTCTTATTGTAGCTTAGGAACGAGATGGAATGGAATATGGCTGGCTGCCATATCCGGTTCCAAATATATTTAATAGCGAGGGAAAAGCCATGATTACTATAAGAGCAAAGGGCGGATTAGGAAACCAACTATTTCAGTATGCAACTGGATATGCTATGTCAAAACGGCTTGAGCAGAAAATGTCAATTGATACTTCATTTTACCCAAAACAAACACTGCGTGGATATAAATTAGATAAGCTACTGATAGATTCAAAAGTTACGATTTCAAATGAGCAGAATATTAAGATAAATATTCTTAAGAGTAAATATTTGAATAAACTACTGCGGCAAGTGGGCTGGAGTATAATTCGTTGTGGAAAAAATAGCACTTATATGCTTGAATGCAGAAGTGATTTAGTGGAAAAATTCAATGAAGTGAAAGATGATAATATATATATAGACGGATATTATCAAAGTGAACTTTACTTCAAAGACTATAAAAAATATCTAGTAGAGCAGTTCAATCCGACATATAAACCGGAAACTGAATTTTTAGAAGAACTCGATAAAATAAATAAATGCAATTCTATTGCCGTTCATGTAAGGCGTGGAGATTTTCTCAGTGCCCAGAATGATCCGAACCCTAATCACTATCTGTTGGGAGAGCAGTATTACCATAATGCATTAAAGTATGTGAATGAATGTCTTGAAAATCCTGTGTTTTTCTGGTTCTCAGATGATATTGATTGGGTGAAACAGAATTTTGGTGAAACAGAAAACTTTCGGTTTGTCAGTTTGCATACCAAGCATGCGGACATTGATGAGATGATGTTGATGAAGAATTGCAAGCACATTATTGCAGCTAATAGTACTTTCAGCTGGTGGGCTTCTTGGCTTAATGAACATGAAGATGCTTTACATATTTGTCCGGCAAAACGGTATGGCAATTTGCACATGATTCCAGAAAACTGGATTAAAATTGCGGTGGAGTAAATACTAGCATGGATAAAGTTTTATATGCAGTCATAATTTTGAATTACAACACAATAGATGATGCCGTTGCGGCAGCGGAGAGTGTAAAAAAGGCCGCTACAACTTCGGATTTTGTTGTTTGCATTGCGGATGGTGCATCTACAAAAGAACAGGATAGAGAAAGATGCAAAAACTTATCGGAGAAAAATATAGTAACGGTATGTTTTGACAAAAACAGTGGATATGCGACTGGAAATGATCAAGCGATTGATTTTGTTAGAGAAAAGTATAGTCCACAGTATTATGTAATAATGAATCCGGATGTTCTTATTTTGAATAAGAGTACGATTGAAAAAATGATTGCTCGAATAGAAGAATCTGGAGAGAACGTGGTCGGTGGGCAACCTTTAGTATGGAATTGCTATTATGGTGATGATGCACGAATGCAACAGAATATTCGTCGAGTGCCAGATTATGTGGATCTTTGCATGCTATCGAATTTGTTCCTGAAGTTAATTTGCAAAAAGCGGTACGAAAGATTTATATATGCTGACAAGATGCCATATCAGGAGGAAATCCGTTATCAAGTACCAAGTGGGGCATTTTTTGTAATCCGAGCAGAGGTGTTTGATCGTATAGGGAAGTTTGATGAGAATACATTTCTATATTTTGAAGAACATATTTTGGGCAAAAAACTAGAAAATATTGGTAAAGAACTACTTTTTATGCCACAGTTTATTGTGCGTCACGAACACGGTAAGTCTACAGGAAATAATCGGCGCAAAGTTAATAAATTTGCAAACAAATGTGGAATGCAAGCAAGAAACTATTATGCAAAGCAATATTTGAAATGTAGCAAAGCGCAGATGCTACTGTTGGATTTTTTGGATTTTTTTAATGTTCCGCTACAATATCTTAGAGTTTTGGTAAGTAGGATTACGAACAAATGAAAAAAGACATATTTAAAATTTTCTCTTCAAACTTAATTAAGATGTTAGTAACCTTTGTGACTGCTTTCTTGGTACCAATGGTATTATCTGTTGATGACTATGGATATTATAAGGTTTATACATTCTATGCCGCATATATTGGTATTCTCCATTTTGGTTTCTGTGATGGAATTTATTTAGACTATGGTGGAAAAAAAGAAAGTGAGATTAAAACCGAACAGATAAGTCGACAGCTTGCAACAATTTTTATCTTCTCAGGGGGCTTGTCGTTAATCGCTTTGTTATGGGGAATCCTGCGCCACGACTTTACTATTGTATGCCTTGGGTTAACAGTTGTACCTACTATTGTATATACATTTTACTCATATGTGTATCAGGCAACAGGAGATTTCAAAAAGTACACATGGATGTTAAATTTGTCGACAATGTTTAATCTGCTGATGAATGGCATTCTTGTACTCTTTAAAGTTCGAGATTATAGAGCATATATAATTGTTTGCATTATAGTACAGTTGATTTCTTTCCTTGTGGGTACTTTTTATTTCAAAAAATCCGGATGGATAAGGAAAAGCAGTTTTTCATTTGATGTACTAATGAATTATATCAAAATGGGAATTTTGCTTATGCTGGGAAATTTTGCATATACCCTTTTTATTGGAATAGATAAGTGGTTTATAAAATTTACACTTGGCATTACTGACTTTTCAATGTACTCTTTTGCAAGTCAGATGCTCACGGTTGTTAATATGTTCATTACACCGATTTCGATGACACTTTATAGTCACCTGAGTAGAAGAAAAGATCATGCTTTTGAAGTGAGAATTAAGCGGCTGCTTGTAACGATACTAATGCTTATGCCAGTTGCGATTTATGCTATTATGTTTATTATCAATGTGTTCATGAGCAAATATAACAGTGCAATCAGCCTTGTTTCTCTTCTTTTGATTACACAGGTTTTCTTGAGTTTGAATCTGACAATATTTGTGAATTTATATAAGATATATAAAATGCAGGAGACCTATATGAGATCTCTGCTCATTGCCCTTAGCGTAGCCGGTGCCCTAGACTTTATTGTGGCAATTTTGCATCCAAATGCAGTTCTTTATTCGGGAGCAACATTGATTAGTTGCTTGATTTGGCTGGGGTTGAATATGAATAAATTTAAGTATATGATACCAAGCAAAAAAGAAGCCGGATATGTTGCAGCCTTGCTAGTTGCATTTATTTTATTGTGCTTGATTCACAATCTAATTATTTGTGCTTTACTGTATTTTATTTTATATTTAGCATTGACATGTATCTTGATGAATGGTGAATGGAATTACGCTATAAGTCAATGGGAGCATATCAAAGAGAAAGGGGCAAAATCAAAATGATTTTCTTTCTCTCTGTTTTAGTATATTTATTATTAGTCTCTATATTTGTTTATAAACGTCATTTGGTTTATCAGACTCGGTGCAAAAATGATTCCTTTTTTCTAATCCTATCAATGGGTGTTTTGCTTTTGCTAACGTGTCTTCGTGGAATGAAGGTGGGAAATGATACAAAATCTTATGCACATATGTTTAATTATGTGGCGAGATTGGAATCAATAAGTACGATGTCAATTGAACATATTAATTGGCTAAATGGAATAGAAAAAGGTTATCAGCTTATTGAAAAGGCTGTTTTTTGGATAACTGGAAATTATCAGATTTTTATTAGCATAGTTGCTATTATATCATATACAGTACTTGTTAAATTTTTGAAGATGTATTCCCCTAATTTGGCAATTTCAGTTATACTTTTTTATCTTGTGTTTTGGGGAAATTATATTAATCTTTTAAGACAAGTATTGGCATTGTCTATAGTTTTATTGGCTATTCCGATGTTGAACAAGCGTCATGTGGTCAAGTTTGTTGCACTCATTCTTATTGCATCGTTTTTTCATAAGACGGCTTTTGCTGCACTTGGATACCTTCTCCTATTATATGTCGAGCCTACTAAAAGTAAAAAAATAGCGGTTCTCTGCGGTGCAGTCGTATTGGGCTATGGTGGGAAAATTACTGGATTGCTGTCATTCTTAAAAATAGAGACATCATATTCAACAATTTCGGCAGGAACATCTATTTACATGGACATTGCGAAAAATTTGTTACTTCTTGGAATAATTGTATTTATGAATAATAATATTGATAGGGGCGATGATGAGCTTGGAGATGGCAATGCGAAAATGAGTGTTGCTAATAAAATTGAATTGATAGATATAAGGGTTAAGGAGTGGATTCCTGTTATATGTTTAGCGATTTCAATTTTATCATTGGGAATACCTGCGCTTTCGAGACTTGATTTGTACTATTCGATAATGCTGTTGATAATAATACCGGATTATTTTCAAAAGAAATGGTATATTGAAACAAACAAAGGCATTGTTCTTTTTGCAAGTATACTTATGCTGTTAACATTTACTGCTGGAACAATTATCTATCGACCAGAGTGGGTTACAGAATACAATTATTATTTCTTCTGGAATGATTAAATATGATATTGACAATTGACAGGAGATTTGAAATGAGTGACAATCTGTTAGTAAGGAAGCAAGATGGCTTTGATCCTATAATCAATAAGGAACGTAACAAAGCACTGGATTGTTATAAAGGCGTGCTGATTGTGCTTGTTGTCCTTGGACATATTTTTGAATACTCAGTTTCAGACTGGAATCATAACATTTTGCAGAATCTGATTTGGGCGGTATAGATGCCGGGCTTTATGCTGGTGTCTGGATACTTTTCGTTCAGAGATGTGAAAAATGCTGAGAAGCTGTTGGCGGGATACCGGAAAAGCGTAGAGAGGTATCTTCTTCCGTTTCTTACATGGTTTGTTTTGATCAGTGTATTGCTGTTGGGAAATTATGAGCACAACGTGTTGACTGGCCTGAGCAGCCTTGCGTGGAGAGTGGACGGAGGACTGTGGTTTATCTGGGTGGTATTCGTTCTATCTCTAATTGTGGGGTTATGTAATTTGATTCGAGGTAAAGTCAATGGCTTTGTAAAACAGTTAGTGACTGTGGCTGTGACATTCGGTGGGAGCTACGGCATTCTTCTTGTCTTGGCAAAACTGACATCTGTAAATTTTCTCGGAATCAAGTTCGTTCTCTATTATGGCTTATTTTATGGACTAGGCTGGTTTATAAGATGGACATATTCCTTCTGGGAAAAGCAGAAAACGGTCTTTTATGACACAGTGGCATTTATCTGCATTTGCATATTTGCGGCAACTACTTTTAATGTAAACCTGTATCTTATAGACGATAACATAGTTGGCATTGTGTTACGTTTCATAGCAGGAGCCACCGGAAACTATGTCCTTTACTATGTGGTAAAAAAGCTGATTCCTCAGCTACAGAAGATAAAGATGGACTGGGTTGGAATGTATACACTTGAGATTTATGTGACACATATGTATACGAACCATTTGTTCTCCAAGGTTGCGAATGATGCGTTTTTTACGGTTCCTGGATTTACGACTTTCACAGTATCCTTAATCTGTACCGTGGTGCTTATGGGAATTGTAATCATTGTGCTGAAGAGCATACCTGCTACGAATTATCTGTTCTATGGAAAGCGAAAATAAAGGAAAATAGCGAAAAAGCCAAACAATGGGGAGGCGTCCGGCAATGAATGATTTGTTTTTACATGATTCACTGGACACCTCCCCAATAGTTTCTTCTAACCGTGTGCTCTATACACCGACTACTTTTGCTAGATCTGCACTTCTATATCTTCAGGAGATTGGCAGTCTGCAAGCAGAGCAGCCTCATATATCTTCCCGTACTCATTTGTCCTCGTATTTGTTTTTCTGTGTCAATTCCGGCTCTGGTGAGCTGGAGTATCAGAGAAAGAAATATAAGCTAGGCAGGGGAGACTGTGTGTTTATTGACTGTCAGCAACCGTACTCCCATAGTACCGATAAAGATTTGTGGTCTTTGTCGTGGATTCACTTTTCTGGTGTTACAATGCAGGACATCTACAGGAAATATCAAGAACGTGGAGGTTGCCCAGTATTCCATCCGGAGAATATTACCGCATTTGCAGAACTGCATAAGTCTCTTTTTATGCTTGCCTCGTCAGATGATTACATCCGGGATATGCGGATTAACAGCGGTTTAAATGAACTGCTGGTGCTACTCATGAAAGAGTCATGGCATCCAGCAGAGCGTTCAGATGCTATATTGAAAAAGCAGAACCTTGAACCGATTCGAGATTATCTGGATACACACTACACCGAAAAAATGTCATTGGATGCATTGGCAGACCAGTTCTTTATCAGCAAGTTCTATCTGACCCGTGTGTTTAAGGAACAGTACGGTGTGAGTATCAATACTTATGTTCTGAATCTCCGCATTACAAAAGCCAAGCAGATGCTACGCTTTACGGATAAGAAATTGGAGGATATCGGATACCAGTGTGGTTTGGGCGCACCGCATTATTTCAGCCGTATCTTTAAACAGGTCGAGGGAATTACACCATCAGAGTTCCGTGAAAAGTGGTAAACGTTGTATTGACTCTAATGCGGTCGTGTGAATGTAACGGCTTTCTTCAAAAGAGGGCAATATTGTGTAAGCGATTTGCCTCGAAAGGCAAGATAGTGAATTCAGTTTTAATTCGGGATTCGCTAAAATAATATACGGTATTACAAGAAAACCAAGCAGAGAACTGCAAAGAACAACAGGAAAGTTGAGGTCAATATATGTCTAAAGTTGCGTTGATTACCGGTATCACCGGTCAGGATGGTTCCTATCTGGCAGAGTTCCTTCTGGAGAAGGGCTATGAGGTCCACGGCATTGTCCGCCGGGCATCCATCTCTAACACCGCTCGTATCGACCACCTGATCGAGAAGAACGCTATCACCCTGCACGACGGCGACCTGTCCGATTCCTCCGGCCTGATCCGTCTGGTGGGCGAGATCAAGCCCGATGAGATCTACAATCTGGCTGCACAGAGCCATGTTCAGGTTTCTTTCGATGCACCTGAGTACTCCGGCGATGTGGACGCACTGGGCGTTCTGCGTGTGTTGGAGGCTGTCCGTGTTTGCGGCCTGACCAAGACCTGCAAGGTGTACCAGGCTTCTACCTCTGAACTGTACGGCAAGGTCGAGGAAGTTCCTCAGCGCGAGACCACTCCGTTCCACCCCTACTCTCCGTATGCTGTCGCAAAGCAGTATGGCTTCTGGATGGTCAAGGAGTACCGCGATGCTTACGGCATGTTCGCTGTCAACGGCATCCTGTTCAACCATGAGTCCGAGCGCCGCGGCGAGAACTTCGTCACCCGTAAGATCACGCTGGCTGCCGGTCGTATCGCCGAGGGTCTGCAAGATCATCTGGAACTGGGCAACATGGATTCTCTGCGTGACTGGGGTTACGCTAAGGACTACGTCGAGTGCATGTGGCTGATCATGCAGCAGGATAAGCCAGAAGACTTCGTCATTGCTACCGGCGTGCAGCACACTGTCCGCGACTTCACCGAGAAGGCATTTGCCGCCAATGGCATCACCATCCGCTGGGAGGGTACCGGCATCGGTGAGAAGGGCTATGATGCAGCTACCGGTAAGATGCTGGTTTGCGTGAACCCGCAGTGGTTCCGTCCCACCGATGTAGATAACCTGTGGGGTGACCCGACCAAGGCAAAGACGGTTCTGGGCTGGAATCCGCAGTCCACTACTTACGAGCAGCTGGTGGAGATCATGGCAAAGCACGACCGTGAGCGTGCAAAGCGCGAAAAGGCACTCAAGGCAGTTCTGTAATTTGGAAAGAAGGCAATTCTGTTATGATGGAAAAGAATGCTAAGATTTATGTCGCAGGTCATCGTGGCATGGTGGGCTCTGCAATCGTTCGTGAACTGCAACGTCAGGGTTACACCAATATCATCACCCGCACCCACAAGGAACTGGACCTGACCCGTCAGGATGCTGTGGAAGAGTTCTTCGCACAGGAGAAGCCGGAGTATGTGTTCCTTGCTGCTGCCAAGGTCGGCGGCATCGTGGCAAACCAGGAAGCACTGGCCGATTTCATGTATGACAACATGACGCTGGAGATGAACGCCATCCACTCTGCATGGAAGAATGGCTGCAAGAAGCTGGAATTCCTCGGCTCCTCCTGCATCTACCCCCGCATGGCTCCTCAGCCCATGAAGGAAAACTGCCTGCTGACCAGTGAACTGGAAAAAACCAACGAGGCCTATGCACTGGCTAAGATCAGCGGTCTGAAGTACTGCGAGTTCCTGAACCGTCAGTACGGCACCGACTACATCAGCGTGATGCCTACCAACCTCTATGGCCCCAACGACAACTATCACCCGACCCACAGCCATGTGGTTCCGGCACTGATCCGTCGTTTCCATGAGGCCAAGGAGCAGAATCTGCCTAGTGTTACCTGCTGGGGCGATGGCTCTCCGCTACGTGAGTTCTTGTATGTGGACGATTTGGCAAACCTGTGCGTTTTCCTGATGAACAACTACTCTGGCAATGAGACGGTTAACGCCGGTACTGGCAAGGAGCTGACCATCAAGGAGCTGACCGAGCTGGTTGCCAAAGTTGTGGGCTACACCGGCGAGATCAAGTGGGATACCACCAAGCCCAACGGCACTCCCCGCAAGCTGCTGGATGTGTCCAAGGCTACCAATCTGGGCTGGACCTACAAGACCGAGCTGGAAGACGGCCTGCGCCTGTCCTACGAGGACTTCCTGAACAACCCGATGCGTGCCGAGCGCTAAAGAATCATGGAGCCGCATCCTGAATCGGGGTGCGGCTCTTTCCGATAAGGGAGAAGTTTATGAATATCATTTTGTTGTCCGGTGGCTCCGGTAAGCGTCTGTGGCCTTTGTCCAATGACATCCGTTCCAAGCAGTTCATCAAAATCTTCAAGAAGGAAGATGGTACCTATGAGTCGATGGTACAGCGTGTCTATCGCCAGATCAAGAAGGTAGACACGGATGCAACCGTGACCATTGCTACCAGCAAGACGCAGGTTTCTGCGATTCACAACCAGTTGGGCGAGGACGTGGGTATCAGCGTGGAGCCCTGCCGTCGGGATACCTTTCCGGCGATTGCACTGGCAACTGCCTATTTGGTGGACGTGATGCACATTGACTCTTCTGAATCCGTGGTTGTATGCCCAGTCGACCCCTATGTAGAGGATAATTACTTTGAAGCCCTGAAAAAATTGTCAGAGCAGGCGGATAAATGCGATGCAAACCTTGTGCTGATGGGCATCGAGCCGACCTATCCCAGCGAAAAGTACGGTTATATTATTCCTGAGAGTGCTGACCATGTAGCTACGGTTCAGACCTTTAAGGAAAAGCCGACTGCAGATGTAGCAGAGCAGTATATTGCGCAGGGCGCACTTTGGAACGGCGGCGTCTTTGCGTATAAGCTGGGCTATGTGATGAACAAGGCTCATGAGCTGATGGATTTTACTGACTATCAGGACTTGTTTGATAAGTACGATACGCTGAAGAAAATCTCCTTCGATTATGCAGTGGTGGAGCATGAGCCGAAGATCCAAGTCGTTCGTTTTGCCGGTATGTGGAAGGATCTCGGCACATGGAACACACTGACCGAGGCAATGGAAGAAAACGTTATTGGTAAGGGCGAACTGAACGACAAGTGTTCTGATGTGCACATCATCAATGAGATGGATGTTCCTGTGCTGGCAATGGGGCTGCATGATGTCGTTATCTCCGCATCGCCGGAGGGCATTCTGGTTTCGGATAAGGAGCAAAGCTCCTACATTAAGCCCTTCGTGGACAAGTTCGAGCAGCAGATTATGTTCGCAGAAAAGTCCTGGGGCAGCTTTAAGGTTGTGGACGTGGAAACCACCTCTCTGACCATTAAGGTAACGCTGAACCCCGGTCACAGCATGAACTACCACAGCCACAAGAACCGTGATGAGGTGTGGGTCGTTATTTCCGGCAAGGGAAAGACTGTTGTGGACGGCATGGAGCAGAAGGTCAAGGCAGGCGACGTGATCACCATGTCCGCTGGCTGCCGTCATACGGTTATGGCAGATACCGAGCTGAAGCTCATTGAGGTACAACTGGGCGAGGACATCAACGTCCACGACAAGCAGAAATTTGAACTGGAATATTGATACAATGCAGGAGGCATCTATGCCATATAAGAATGAGCCTCTTTTGCTCCGACCGTCCGGTAAAGATTATCTTTGGGGCGGCAGTCGTTTAAATGATGAATTTGAGAAAAACATTGATTTGACCCCGCTGGCAGAGACATGGGAGTGCTCCACGCACCCCGATGGACCCAGCTATGTGGTGGGCGGTGCATTCGATGGACAGGAATTGGCAGAGGTGCTCAGAACACATCCGGAGTATCTGGGCGAGCGCCATAAGGGCGAAAACACGCTGCCGATTCTTATCAAGTTTATCGACGCCAAGAAAGACCTGTCGGTGCAGGTGCATCCTACCGACGCCTTCGCACAGGAGCATGAAAACGGGCAGCTTGGCAAGACGGAAATGTGGTATGTGCTGGACGCCGGACGGGATGCAAAGCTGGTCTATGGGCTAAAAAAGGACTGCACAAAGGAAGAAATGCGCAGGGCGATTGCGGACGGCACGGTGATGAAATACCTGCAAAAGGTGCCCATCCATAAGGATGACCTATTTTTCATTCCTGCGGGGACGGTTCATGCCATCGGGGCAGGGGCGCTGGTGGCAGAAATTCAGGAAAGCTCCAACCTGACCTATCGCCTGTACGATTATGACCGCATCGGCAAAGACGGTAAAAAGCGTGAGCTGCATATCGACAAGGCACTGGATGTGGCAAATCTTTACAGCAGCGCGGAACCGAAACAGCCACTGCGTGTTCTGAAATATCGGCAGGGCGTGGCATCTGAGCTGCTGACCCGATGCAGGTATTTTGAGGTGTATCGGATGATCGTCAACACCGAACGACGCCAAACTGTGCATTACCGGGCGGATGAATTGGCTTTCCGTGTGCTGCTCTGCGTAAACGGCTGCGGTACGATTTCCCATGAGAACGGAACCATTCCGTTCTATAAGGGAGACTGCATCTTTGTCCCGGCAGATTCCGTAACTCTAACCATTCATGGACAGGCACAATTTCTGGATGTAAGAGGCTGATATATGGAAAAGTGGAAGACAATAAAATCTGAACCACTTGTAGACAGCCGATGGGTCAAGGTGCGAAAAGATTCAGTGGACTTGCCGAATAGTCAGCACATTGATGATTTCTATGCCATTTCACTCAACGATGCGGCAGCCATTGTGGCACTGGATGATGCCGGAAATATAGTTCTGAAAAAGGAATATCGGTATTGCCTTGACCGTGACCTTATTGAAGTTCCTGCAGGAGGCTTTGAGAGAGGCGAAGATGGCTTGACAGTTGCCAAACGGGAACTTCTGGAAGAAACTGGCTATGTTTCGGACGACTGGCAATATATCGGAGCAACGGTAGAAAGCTCGGCAAAGCTAACGAACTATATGTATCTATTTTTTGCCAATCATTGCCGAAAGGTTAGCGAACAGAATCTTGACCCTACGGAAGAACTGGATGTTCTCGTTGTTCCGTTAAAACAGGCGGTTGAGATGGTGATGAATAACGAAATATGCTGCAATAGCTCTGCACATGGAATCCTTTGGGCTGCAAGAAAGCTCGGAGTGTAATGAAAGGTGACCGGAAATGGATATCAAGAAAGAATATGAACGCTGGCTGGCGAATGCCACCGCCGATGCCGATGTAGTGGCAGAATTGAAATCGCTGGACGATGCCAAAATCGAAGACGCATTCTATCGTGACCTCGCCTTTGGAACGGGCGGTCTGCGTGGTGTGATCGGTGCGGGTACCAACCGCATGAACATCTATACCGTGGCTAAGGCTTCTCAGGGTCTGGCGGACTATTTAAAGAAGAACTATGAAAAGCCTTCTGTGGTGATCGGTTACGACAGCCGTATCAAGAGCGATGTGTTTGCAAAAGTTGCCGCCGGGGTGTTCGCGGCCAACGGCGTCAAGGTGAATATCTGGCCTGTTCTGATGCCGGTTCCTACCGTGTCCTTTGCGACCCGCTATCTGCACACCTCTGCCGGTGTTATGGTGACAGCCTCCCACAATCCCAGCAAGTACAACGGCTATAAGGTCTACGGCGCAGACGGCTGCCAGATCACCACCGAGGCTGCTGCGGAAATTCTGGCTGAGATCGAGAAGCTGGATATCTTTGCGGACGTCAAGACCAGCGATTTTGAAGCAGGTGTGGTAAACGGCAGCATCCAATACATTCCGGACGATGTCTACACCGCATTCGTGGAGCATGTCAAGAGCCAATCTGTTCTGTTTGGCGAAGAAGTCAATAAGAATGTGGCCATCGTGTACAGCCCATTGAACGGCACCGGCCTGAAGCCCGTGACCCGCACCCTGAAGGAGATGGGTTACACCAACATCACCGTGGTCAAGGAGCAGGAGCAGCCGGACGGAAACTTCCCGACCTGCCCGTATCCCAACCCGGAAATCGAAGAAGCTATGGCACTTGGTATGGAGTATGCCAAGAAGTGCAACGCTGACCTGCTGCTGGCGACCGACCCCGACTGTGACCGTGTGGGTATCGCCGTCAAGAACAAGGCAGGGGAGTACGAGCTGCTGACTGGCAACCAGACGGGTATGCTGTTGCTGGATTATATTTGCAGCCAGCGCGTAAAGCATGGCAAGATGCCTGCCGATCCAGTCATGGTCAAGACCATTGTCACCATGGATATGGGCGAGCAGATTGCAAGTCATTATGGACTGCGTACCATTAATGTGCTGACCGGCTTCAAGTTCATCGGTGAGCAGATCGGCAAGCTGGAAAAGCAGGGAAAGGCAGACAGCTATGTGTTCGGCTTTGAGGAAAGCTACGGCTACCTGACCGGTTCCTATGTCCGCGACAAGGACGGCGTGGACGGTGCTTACATGATCTGCGAGATGTTCAGTTACTATGCGACCCGTGGCATCAGCCTGCTGGACAAGCTGGATGAGTTGTACGGGAGCTACGGCTACTGCCTGAACACCCTGCACAGCTACGAGTTCGACGGCAGTGCCGGTTTTGCCAAGATGCAGAGCATCATGCAGGCATTCCGGGGTGACATCAAGGAGTTCGGCGGCAAGAAGGTCATCAAGCTGCTAGACTACGCGCCGGGTCTGGATGGTCTGCCCAAGTCCGATGTACTCAAGTTCTTGCTGGAAGATAACTGTTCCATTGTGGTGCGTCCCTCTGGCACTGAGCCGAAGCTGAAGACCTATATCTCTGTCAGCGCAGAGAATAAGGAAATTGCTGAAAAGGTCGAATGTGAGATTGTGAAAGACGCTGAGAAGCGGTTTGATTGAGTCGGAAAAGGAAAAATATCACGATGACATATGATATTCTTGCGCAGCAAAACGCAAGAAAAACACTGCAAAGGTTAACAGGAATTGAATGGTCAACGTGGCAATACCTAAACAGAAATTACAATAAGGAGCAATTTTTAAGCGATGAGGATTATGTAAAAAGGATTCTGGACAAAGAAGACTGCTTTTTGCCAGCATTTAGAGAACTTGAGTTCACATTTGGACATATTACAACAAGTTCAACTGCCTGTGAATCTATTAGAAATGGTGGATTAATGAAGCTTGCGTGTACCAATAAGGTAACGGAGCTTGGATTGTTTCTTTCCAATCATGATGTTGATATTAATATTGAACAACATACTTTGAAATATAACGGAAGAACATATGACATCAGTTTTGGCGATTGTCCACCAGTACATAACAGAGAAGAGTATGCTGCATGGCGTGTTGGACGAAAGTTGTATTACGATTATTGCATCTGTGGATTTCTTTCTTATAGTAAGCAGCCATATGGAGGCTATATTCATAAAAGACCGGAAATCCTGAAGGACATGGATGAGCTACTGAATACAGATCTGGCAGCGGAGTGGGTGACTACACATACACCCTATGAAATTGTGGTAAGGGTCAGCGCAGACAAAATTGTATATGATGGAAGAAATAGTGATTCTGAACAGGAAAAAGTGATGAATTATTTAATGAAGGCATACTGGTGTTCGTTTTCTGACATGGAGAACGTTATTTTGTTAAAAAATGATGTTGAAATCCAGATATGTGATATTCTTAACATTCGCCCGTTTGATATGTGGAGATAATAAGTGATCCAAACATCCGAAGACTTTTAGAAATCACCGCAACTGATCTGCCAAAACATTATGCGATTTTCGCTATGATTTATAAAAGCACAGATGCGTTTGCTTCAACAACAAAACAACTGACATCAAAAGATTGGCTTCAAATTGAAAATTATTTTTATCGCATCGGAATTAATATTCTGTGGGTAAAAGATTACAGCGCAATTCCTGCATGGTTGCACAATTTGAATCGATCTATTGTTTAAATTAAAGATATATTTTTCTTCTACAAACTGCACCTCTTGCGAACATAAAAAACGAGTGCTATACTGAAGCCATCAAAAAACATTGGAGGTGTCCCATATGCCCCGTCCCAAAGGAAGCAAGAACAAGCCCAAGACCGTAAAAACAACCGTTGACTTTGCTGCACAGATCGCTGAAAAGCAGGTTGCAAAGGAAGCCGCTGCCGCTGAAATTGCATCTATCACTGCGAACATTGATGCTCTGAAAGCAGACCTGAAAACCAAGAAGGCCTCGCTCAAAAAACTGGACAAAGAACTGGTGAAGCTGGAGAGTAAGAAAAAGGATGCTGAAACCAAAGCAGCGGAATCCGCAAAGAAAGCTGAAGCGGAGGATGTGCTGAAAAAGCTGTTGGCCAGTGGTATGACGGCAGATGAAATCCTCGCAAAGCTGAAATAAATATTTTAGAGCCGTGTGGATCAGTCGGAGCGTAGAGTTATAGCTCTGGCAGTTCACGCGGTTTTCTTATATAAATGGTAATTGGTGTGACTTGGAACGAATAGAACTGCTCTATATCGAACGAAATGGCTACATTTCCCACACCATGGCTCAAAATCACGTCCGGAGAAATTTCGGTTAATCAGCAGGAACATGTTGGAAATCTAGCTGTCATAGAGCTTCTGGGGAGAGTGCTTGGGAGATCTGCTGCCCCGGCGGAAGCCCTAGGCCTTAGGCGCTCGAACCGTGGAATACCGTAAGAATATACGTTGAAATCTGAAAAATGCAGGTCAGAAGCGAAACGGATTGAATCCTTGCAAATGACGCTGAAACGTGATATAATTGTGGTACGAACAAACCGGTTTTGGTACGACAACGGTATGTTCTGGTACTGTAACTGTTATTACGAAACTGTGAAGAACTACTTGGAAAAGTGCAAAAATTCAGCGTAGCTGCGACGACACCTATCAGGTTCAGGTCGTGTCTTGGTACGACAACGAGAACTCCTACACCTCTCAGATGGTCCGTACCATTAAGTACTTCGCTGAGAACTGCTGATCGGAGTTTCTCCTGAGCTGAATAAAGCTTGACTGCGCCCTTTCTCTTGTGTGATGCGAGAGAAAGGGCGCTTTTTGCTGACCATTTTGGATGCGATAAGGCGCTTTCGTAAAATGGCGCGATCCATTTGTAGTGATCCGACAAAAGCAGCGCGCATTCGATCTCCATCTATTGCAACCCTTCTCCCGATATGATAAAATGGTAAAAATAAATGGAGACAACGAAACAGTATGATTACGAAACGTGAAAAACTGCAGTATGGATACCTGTTTCTGATTGATCTGCTCTCTCTGGTTCTCAGCATTGGGCTGGCGTGGGGGCTGACCGCAGGTGTTCTGCACAAGATGGGGGACTTCCAGCTGGACGATCTGGTAGAAGCCTGTTTTTTATTGCTGCTGGCCTATATCCTGACCTTTTTTACATTTGATCAGAGTGAAAATATCGTGAACCGCACTCCGATTCGTGAAGTTGAAATTGCGGTGCGGTTCAATTTTTTGTTGACCCTCATTGATGCGGCCTGCCTGGCGCTGACCAAGGCTTCCATGCTGCACTCCCGCTATTTTCTGGTGTTTGTGCCCATCATCGATGTCTTTGTGATGACGGGCGCTCATGCTGTCCTCAAAAAGATGCTGGTACGCTCCCGCTATACCAAGGGGATTCAGAGCCTTGTGGGGGTGGTGACTACGCAGGAAAACGCAAGCCCCATTCTGGAAGAGCTGAAAAAGGACTGGTCCAAGCGTGTGACCGGCCTTGCCATTCTGGAAGCTGCCCCGGAGCAGCTTCACACTGAGATCGATGGGGTGAAGATCGAGGCGAACTTCGATAATTTCATGGACTGGCTGCGGCAGGCAGCGCTGGATGAAGTGTATCTGGATGTGGCGCAGGAGAGTGAGGAGAACATGCTGCCCTATCTCGAGGAGATGGAGAGCATGGGGCTGACGGTCCATTTCCGCCTGCCGGTGCTGGACCGGATTGAAAAAGCCTGCTGTGATGAGACCAGTGCGGTGCGCATCAGCCGGGAACTGAGCCGCTGTGCGGGCGGCAATGTTGTAACGATGGGCACGGTGGAACTCAAGCTGCGGGATCAGGTGCTGAAACGGACCATGGATATCGTAGGCGGCATCGTGGGGTGCATCATCAGCATCCCCATCATTGCGTTGGTGGCCATCCCGCTCAAGCTGGAAAGCCCCGGCCCGCTGATCTTCAAGCAGCGCCGGGTGGGCCGGAATGGACGGGTGTTCTACATCCACAAGCTGCGCAGCATGTATGTGGACGCGGAAGCACGCAAAAAGGAACTGATGGCCCAGAACGAAATGAACGGCCTGATGTTCAAGATGGAAGATGACCCCCGGATCACCCGGGTGGGCCGCTTCATCCGTCGCACCAGCATCGATGAGCTGCCGCAGTTTTTTGACGTTGTGCGGGGCTCCATGAGCCTGGTGGGTACCCGCCCGCCCACGCTGGATGAGTACCGGCAGTACGAGAGCCATCACAAGCGCCGCCTTTCCATGAAGCCGGGAATTACCGGCCTGTGGCAGGTAAGCGGCCGCAGCGATATTGATGATTTTGAAGAAGTGGTCAAGCTGGATGTCCAGTACATCGACAACTGGTCCATCTGGATGGATATCTACCTGCTGTTCAGGACGGTGGGCGTTGTGTTTGACCGGAAAGGGGCAAAATGAATTATATTCTTTTTGGTGGATCTGGTTTTATCGGCACCCATCTCATTCATTTGCTGCTGAAGGAGTGCGTCAGACCCAGCGACGTGATCTACGACCTGGATCTTGTTATGCCCGGGGAAGAGGGCGTGGTGCCGGGCATTGTGGAAAAGAACGATGGGGTGCAGTATATCCGGCTGGATGTGCGCAAGCCCATCGATTTTGAGTTCGTTCCGACCCCGGAGGACGTGATCTTTGATCTGGCAGCGGTCCACCGCACCCCCGGCCACCCGGAAGAAGCCTATTTTGAAACAAATATCCGGGGCGCGGAAAATGTGACCGCATTTGCGGAAAAATACGGCATCCGGAAGATCCTGTTCACCAGCTCCATTGCACCCTATGGCGCGTCTGAGGACCTTAAGACGGAGGAGACTCTGCCAACGCCCAACACGCCGTATGGGATCAGCAAGCTGGTGGCAGAAAAGATCCACCAGATCTGGCAGGCCCGTGATCCGGCCCGGGAGTTGACCATCGTGCGGCCAGGCATCGTTTATGGCAAAGGGGAGCACGGCAACATGACCCGCCTGTACAGGGGGCAGAAGAAGGGCTACTTTTTCTATGCCGGCCGGAAGGACACCATCAAGGCGTGCATCTATGTCAAGGAGTTGGTGCGCTTCTTCAAGTACCGGATGCTGGATCATTCCTTCCCCGGAGCAGAGATCTATAACTGTACCTACGAGCCGGCCTATACCATTGAAGAAATCTGCAATACAATGCAGAAGGCGACCGGCCTGCACCGCCATGTGCCGTTGGTGCCCGCCGGACTGCTGCTGTTTGCGGCGGGCATTCTGGGACCCATCGGGGGCAAAAAGGTGGGCATCCATCCAGCCCGTGTCCGGAAGCTGATGGTGTCCACCAATGTTTGCGGCAGAAAGCTGGCCGCCACCGATTACAAGTTCCACTATACGCTGGAGGAGAGCTTCCGGGACTGGTTCGAGGATTGTGACCGCAAGGAGCTGGTATGACCATGGAGCAGAATGCACAGCCCATCCGTGTGGCCCAGATGATGACGGATATGAACTACGGCGGTGTGGAGATGGTGGTGATGAACTACTACCGCCACATGGACCGTTCCAGAGTTCAGTTTGATTTTTTCGCGCTGGAAGGCTCGACTCTGCCCCAGCGGGAAGAAATCGAACGGCTGGGCGGCCGGGTGTATGTGGTGCCAAAATATACCCACCTGCCGCAGTATGAACGGGAGATCGGGCGGCTGTTCCGTCAGAACGGATACCAGATCGTTCACTCCCACATGAACACCTTGAGCGTGCTTTCCCTCTGGGGGGCAAAGCGTGCAGGGGTGCCCAACCGGATCGCGCATAACCATTCTACGGTGGGCAGGGGAGAAGGGGCAAAAAATGTGATGAAGTACCTGCTCCGTCCCTTTGCCACAGTGTATCCCACCCGGCTCTGTGCCTGCTCCAGAACGGCAGGCAGCTGGCTTTATGGTGAAAAGCCTTTCCGGGTGTTCAACAATGCCATTGAGCTCGACCGCTTTGCTTATGATGCCGCCCAACGGAAAGTCGTCCGGCAGGAGCTTGGCCTGGGGGATGAACTGGTGCTGGGCCATGTCGGGCGGTTCTGCTATGCCAAAAATCACGAATTTCTGCTGGATGTAATGGCGGAGGTCTGCAAGCAACGGCCGGATGCCGTTTTACTGCTGATCGGAGAAGGGGAAAACGAAGCCGCTTCCCGCCGGAAAGCGGAGGCGCTGGGGCTGCAGGAGAATGTCCGTTTTCTGGGCCGCCAAAGCGATCCCGCAAAGTTCTATCAGGCCATGGATGCCTTTGTTCTGCCCTCGCGGTATGAGGGGCTTGGGATCGTGCTGATCGAAGCACAAGCGGCGGCATTGCCGGTCATCTGTTCCACAGAGGTGCCGCAGGAGGCTCAGGTCCTGCCCGAGATGCAATACCTGAGCTTGCAGGAAAGCCCGGCAGTCTGGGCGGATGCGGCGATCCGGGCTGCAGAAAATGCCCGGCGGCGGGATACCTCTGCTGAGATGCGGGCAGGCGGCTTTGATATCGTCACCGAGGCGAAGAAGCTGGAAGCGTTTTACTTCGACCTGCTGAAATGAGGAGATAAGATGGACCCTTTGGTAAGCATCATCGTTCCTGTTTATAATGTGAAGCCATATCTGAACCGCTGTGTGGACAGTCTATTGGGGCAGAGCTATCAGAACATGGAGCTGCTGCTGGTGGACGACGGCTCCACCGATGGCAGCGAGGCCCTCTGTGATGAATATGCTACGCAGGATGCCCGGGTACGGGTGCTCCACAAGAAAAATGGCGGTCTGTCCGATGCCCGAAACGCTGGTGTGGACGCAGCAAAGGGGGAATATCTCTCTTTTGTGGATGGCGATGACTGGGTGTCACCTTATTACATCGAGAACCTGTACCGGGCACTGGAGCAGGCGGGAGCGGATTTTTCAGCCAGCTGTTTTGAAGAGGTGTTCGAGGGCCAGCCGGTGCAGTCCGTGCCCACAGAGCGTCTGGAAGCATTCGAGATCCTGAGCCGGGAGGAATGCCTGTGCCGCATCCTGTATCAGGAGGGCATGGAGGTGACCACCCCCACCAAGCTCTATAAGCGTGCACTGTTTGAGGGTGTGCGCTACCCGGTGGGCAAGCTCTATGAGGATATCCCGGTCGCCTACGAGGTGACAAAGCGTGCCCATAAGGCGGCACATATCGCAAACCGGGATTACTACTATTTCCAGCGGGGCAGCAGTATCCAAAATATGGCCTTCAACCCCAGAAAGCTGGACAGTGTGCGGCACTGTCACGCGCTGATGGAAAACGTAAAGCGTGATTTCCCCCAGTTGAGCCGTGCGGCAGAATGCCGCTATCTGAGCAATGTCTGCAATATCCTGTTCCAGATCCGGGACAGGCAGCATGAAAAAATAGAGAAGGCCCTCTGGCAGGAAGTGAAAAAATACCGCCGGAACGTTCTGCTGGATCCGCGGGCCCGCAAAAAGGCCCGGCTGGCGGCGGCGCTTTCCTACAGCGGCTATGCCATGACCCGGCGGGTTTATGAAAAAACGCAGTGGCGTGGAAAAAAGTAAGGTGGAGGGATCCGGTTGGAGGCAAGAAAACCGCTTGTATCGGTCATTGTGCCGGTCTATAATGTTTATTCTTATCTGCGGGACTGTGTGAAGAGCGTGCAGGCGCAGAGTTACCAGAACTGGGAGCTGCTTTTGGTAGACGATGGCTCCACCGATGGCAGCGGGAAGCTTTGTGATGAACTGGCTGCGGAGGATGGCCGCATCCAGGTGTTCCATAAACCCAATGGGGGCCTGTCCGATGCCAGAAACCACGGAATGCATCATGCCCGGGGAGAATATTTCTGCTTTCTGGACAGTGATGACTTCTTAGAAAAAAAAGCAGTTGAACGGTTGGTGTGGCTCTGTGAAGAATATGATGCAGATGTAGCCATTGGTGCATTTCGAGAGGTTACGGAAGAAGTACAGAAAAATGTGAAAGCGGATCCTTCGATAGAGATTCTATCGGCAGAGGAAACGCTGCAACGGATGTTTCTGCATCAGGGAATCGGGCATTCTGCATGGGCAAAGCTCTATCGAAGGAGCTGTTGGGACGGATGGGAATTCCCGAAAGGAATGCTCTACGAAGATTATGCGGCTGTTTATAAGGTGATTTCGGGTTGTAAAACAGTGGCGATTACCAAAGAAATTGTTTATAATTACCGGATACGAAATAATTCGATTATGCACCAGGCAGTGCAGGAAAAGAATCTTATGATACTGGATGTTGCAAGAGATGTAACGCTGTTTGTTTCGGAGAGGATTCCTGCACTGAGGGAGGAAGCTGAATATTTGGAACTTGTGACGAATTTGAAAACGTTAAAGGGGATTCTGGATGGAGGATTTGATAATTATCCGCATACGCAGAAAAAAATCTGTAAATTTGTAAGAGATCATCACAGTCTGATTCAGCGGCCATGGGCGAAAAGAGAAGATATTATCAAGGTAAAAGCACTTTTATGGAGCAAACGATTGTTTTATAGTGTCTATGCGTTGAATGAATTTATAAGACAAAAGAGAAATAAAACATGATGGGTGGCATCTAAGAACCATTAGAGCGTCCATCACAAACATCTTTTATGGCTAAAAAGTGAAGGGAAGCAAAAATGCTGGCATACTTGGGGACATTTGGCATTTCCATTGGATTGACATTTTGGGCGGAATCACTGCAGAAAAAGGAAAAGGTAAAAGAAAGTGCATTATGCCTTTTCCTCGCACTGCTACTCGTTGTTCTTCTGGCAGGACTGCGAGATTATACAGTAGGAACAGATACTCTGGGGTATCTGGGGTGGATTGAGACAGCAGCAAAATATGATACCTTCCTGGAGTATCTGAATTCATGGTATACCGGGAGAGAAGTCCTATCTTGTGGCATCGCATATGTGGCAGGTAAGCTGAATTCCGCTCGTTTCTTCTTTCTGGCGTTTGCCGCTGTGATCTATGGTGGCGCTATGACAGCCTTGGTGATGGTGCGGGAGACAGTTTCACTGCCGTATGCATGGGCTGCATATCTTTTCTTCATGTATGGAATTTCGTTGAATCAGATCCGGCAGTCTGCAGCGGTTACACTGGTATTGTGTGCTTTTGCATTTCTGCAGCGGAAAAAGTATGTGGCTTTTTTTGCTTTGCTTGCGACGGCATATTTGTTTCATTTAACAGCACTTCTGGCGTTGGTGATATTGATTCTCTATCTCATTCTCCAAAAATGGGACACAAAAGAGGTCAAGACGGTCATTATTGCGGCTATTTTGCTGTTTGCTGTTTTTGCAGTGCCGCTTCTGCGTCTTGTTCTTGAAACAGGAATTTTTGGAGATCGTTTTGCTGGATATCTAAATTCATTGTCGGGAAGTCCATTTTCTATCAAACCAGTCATTGTTCGGCTTCCGTTCTTTATAATGCCGCTGTTCTTCTACCGTGAGTTCGCGCAGGAGGAAAAAGCCAAGAGTTATACATTTCATAATCAGGATGCTGATTTTCTGTTGATTCTGCTATTCATTGAGATGGTTCTTGCGATCCTGCGTACGGTCAGCGCGGAAATATACCGGATGAGTTTTTACTTTGAGACATTCCGCTGTATGGCTATTGGACGGATGATGCACACACTAGAAAAAAATCCAGATCGCAAAAAGTGGACAAGGCTGGTTGGTGCTTCATTGTTCTTTATGTTTGTAATGATCTGGCTATATCAAATTGTCCTTCAGCAGAATGATTGGACGTTCCCGTATACCTCTGAAAGCTTGGGAATCAGCCCGGATCCATTGGCTGTTATGATCGATCGGTGGGGGAGAGGCTGAGATGGCGACAGAGCTGATCAGTGTCATTGTTCCGGTCTACAATGTGGAGCGATATCTCCGCCGCTGCGTGGACAGCATCTTGCACCAGACCTATCAGGATCTTGAGATCCTGCTGGTGGACGATGGCTCCACCGATGCCAGCGGAGACATCTGCGACGAATATGCCGCACAGGAAGAACGTGTAACAGCAGTCCACCAGAAAAACGGGGGACTCTCTGCAGCGCGCAACGCGGGACTCGAACGGGCACAGGGAACGTATCTCTGCTTTGTGGACAGTGATGATTTTCTGGACAGCCGGATGCTGGAAACGCTTTGCCGTGACCTGCAGGAACAGGATGCGGATGTTGCTGTGGTGGGCTTCCGGATGTTTGAACGGGAGGAAGAGCTTGCCCCGGCAGAACTCACCGTACCGGTGCAGTGTATGACAGGCCGGGAAGCCATCCGCAGCACCCTTGTTTCGGATGAGCTGGGGGATTTTGCCTGGAACAAGCTCTACAAGCGGGAACTGTTCCGGGATATCAGCTATCCGCTGGGGCGGATGATGGAAGATCAGGGTACGACATACCGCATTTTTCAGCAGTGCAGCAAGGTCGCGTACCGCCCGGTGCCGCTGTATTATTACTATCAGCGCCCGGACAGCATCCTTCACCGCAGGAACATGAAGTTCTACGAGGATAAGCTGGATATGGGCTATCAGAAATATCGGGCCATCCGGGAAGCATACCCGGGAATGCCGGAGAATGATGCCGCCATGCTGAGCGTGGTGGAGCACTGCTATCCGTATCTGATGCAGGACACGGTGCGCCGCGCAAAAATGGAGGCCTTTCTGCAGGAGTGTGACCCGGCGGCGGCAAAGCTGCTCTGCACCAGCAGCCAGCGGAAGTATCAGCTGCTCAGATGCAGCCGGAGGCTGTACGCAAAACTGTTCCTGCTGAAGAATGGCCCGGCGGCAAAATAAGGGAGGATAATTTGTGCTGAACGATACCGTCAGTATCATTGTGCCGATCTATAACAAGGAAAAGTATCTGGAAAAATGTCTGGACAGCATCCTCGGTCAGACCTATCGGGATCTGGAGATCATTCTGGTGGATGATGGGTCAACAGACAACTCCCTTGCCATCTGTCAGCACTATGCAGAAAAAGATCCGCGGATCAAGATATACCATAAGCCAAACGGTGGTGTTTCTTCTGCGCGAAACTTGGGATTGGGAAAAAGTACAGGCACGCTGATTTCTTTTGCTGATCCGGATGATTCACTCCACGCCGAGTGCATAGAACGGCTCAAAAGAGTGCTGGATGAGACCGGTGCGGAGATTGCTTATTGCTACGGTCTGGATCTTCTGGGCACGACCGGACGAACGCAGACGAAGAGCGATGAGACGGAGAAAGTCAGTGTTATGCCGGTCAGACGATATGACTGGAACAGCCGGAAGGCACATACAGTGTGCTGGGGTGCGCTTTACCGCCGTGAGGTCACACAAGACGTTGTGTTCGATACTGATTTAAAAATTGGTGAGGATACGCTGTTTCTTGCAAAATGTATCCGACAGGCAGAAAAAATTTCCTGTATCGACAAGGCACTTTACTATTACTATGTCAATGATGACTCGGTGACGAGCGGGCATTATTCGGCAGGAAAACTGACAGAGCTGAAGGCATGGCAGCGTATCTGTGAAGTGTTTGCAGATGAACCGTTCGTGTATCGGTCTGCACGGGCCGGATATGCGCTCCGGTGCAGAGAAATTGTGGTGAAATACTGCAAGGATGATGCTTTTATGGAGCAGGCGTGTGCCGAAGCGGAACGGGAGTTTAAGAGAAATGCCGGCCCCCTTCTGGCAGGCTGGCTTCGTGCAGGGCAGTATCGGTATTTTATAAAAACGTTGTATTCGTATCTGCTCTGGAACAGCTGGCTGAAAAAGAAACAGGCCAGAAAAAATTACGAAGTGGAGATCTGAATGAAAAAATCCCTCAGTCTGAATGCAGCAATGAGCGCATTCAAGACACTGATGAATATTATCTTCCCGCTCATCACATTCCCCTACGCTTCCAATGTTCTTCAGGTGGAAAATCTGGGCAAAGTGAACTTTGCCAGCTCTGTCTGCGGGTATTTTCTGCTGTTTGCAGGTCTTGGCATCTCCTCCTATGCGGTGCGTGAGGGTTCCCGCTATGTGAATGACCGGGAAAAACTGTCGGCTTTTGCATCGGAGATGTTCTCCATCAATATGATCTCCACGGCCCTGACCTATGCGGCATTGGCGGTGACGATGCTTTTCTGGACAAAGCTCCATGCCTATACCGACCTGATGCTGGTGCTGAGTTTACAGATCTTCTTTACGACCATCGGCACCGAATGGGTGTTCACGATCTTTGAGGAGTATACCTATATCACCATCCGGGGCCTGCTGTTTCAGGTGCTGTCTATTTTCATGCTGTTTGCCTTCGTCAAGACCCGGGATGACTACTGCATCTATGCAGGCATCACGGTGTTTGCGGCGGTAGGTGCCAATGTGCTCAACTTTTTCCGGGCCCGGCGGTACTGCACCATCCGGCTGACAAGAAAGATCGATTGGAAAAAGCACCTCAAGCCCATCCTCATCATCTTTGCGTCCACGCTGGCAACGACCCTTTATGTCAGCTCGGATACCACGATTTTGGGCATTCTGGGAACAGATTACAATGTGGGTATTTACTCGGTGGCGGGTAAGATCTATGGCATTGTAAAGAACCTGCTTTCGGCGGTGCTGGTGGTGTCTATCCCGCGGCTGTCCCATTATGCGGGCGTGGGGGACAAGGCAAACTTCAACAAGCTGTTCAACAATATCTTCAACGCGCTCATCGTGGTGGTGGCTCCGGCTGTGGTGGGACTGTTTGCCCTCAGCCGGGAGGTCGTCCTCTTTATTTCCGGGGAAAGCTATCTGGATGCGGTGATGCCCCTGCAGATCCTGAGTCTTGCCCTGATCGTCTGCCTGTTTGGCTGGCTGTACAATTCCTGCGCGCTTCTGCCCTGCGGAAGAGAAAAGGAACTGTTCTGGATCACGCTGGTCAGCGGTCTGCTGAACGTGGGGCTGAACATCCTGCTCATCCCGCGGTTCCGGGAGAATGCGGCAGCCTTTACCACCCTGCTGGCAGAGCTGTGCTCCATGATGCTCTGTATCCGCTGCTCCAGGGGTCTGGTCACGGTCTCAGCTGACCGGCGCACCGTTGGCTCGGTGCTCTGCGGCTGTGTGGGCATCGTTCTTGTCTGTACCGGGGTCAAGGCACTGGCTCTGCCCAATCTCATCTGCATTCTGGCGGCAGTGCTGGGCTCAGTGGCTGCATACGCAGCCATCCTGCTGGGCATGAAAAATCCGCTGGTGCTGGAATATCTGGAAAAAGTGAAGCAGAAGTTCCGGAAAACATCCTGAATGGACAGGACCCGCTGCGGGGGCGAACACTCCCTGCGGCGGGTCTTTTTCAGAAAAAACGGCGGTTTTTGGTGCGTTCCGGCAAAATCACCACATTTCTTTGCTTCTGTAACAAATGTTTGTTAATAAATTATCCATCTACCGTCCTTGCAATACACACGCTTTTTGTTTATAATAGGGATGTACGGGGAAGTTCGCAGTGCGCGGCCCCCGATGAAGAGCAAAATTCGATTCCGAACGAAAAGAATTTGAGAGGAGTTTGTTACCATGGGTTTAGGTAAGAAAACGATCGACGATCAGAATTACTGCGGCAAGAAGGTCCTTGTCCGCTGCGATTTCAATGTCCCGATGAAGGACGGCGTGATCACCAACGAGAACCGCATCAATGCGGCTCTGCCCACCATCCAGAAGCTGGTCAACGATGGTGCTAAGGTCATCCTGTGCAGCCACCTGGGCAAACCCAAGAACGGCCCCGAGGCAAAGT
>ERZ857750.804-NODE-804-length-37885-cov-4.679329_pt1 | contig 37885 bp, 42 predicted proteins | sample MGYA00519915_ERZ857750 | MGnify/ENA primary metagenome ERZ857750 (study PRJEB31778, sample SAMEA3449358) | human gut metagenome | biome: human gut; feature: human-associated habitat; material: faeces | place: United Kingdom | collected 2010/2012 ...
AGCGGCTGGGGCGCAGACCGTTGCGGTCCAGCACCGCGCCCATCACGTCGCCGTCGCTGAACAGGATGCTGGCGGGGCCGTCCCACGGCTCCAGCATCGTGGCATAGTACTGGTAGAAGTCGCGCTTCTTCGGGTCCATCGACTTGTTGTTGTCCCACGGCTCGGGGATCGTGACCATGACGGCCAGCGGCAGATCCATGCCGTTCATGACCATGAATTCCAGCGTGTTATCCAGCTGGGCAGAGTCGGAGCCGCCCTGGTTGACGATGGGCAGGACCTTCGTCATATCGTCCTTTAAATACTTGGAACCGATGGTTTCCTCGCGGGCAAGCATCGTGTCCACGTTGCCGCGGATCGTGTTGATCTCGCCGTTGTGCAGGATGAAGCGGTTGGGGTGGGCGCGGTTCCAGCTCGGGGATGTGTTCGTCGAGAAGCGGCTGTGCACCATGCCGATGGCGGATTCATAGTCGGCGTCCTGCAGATCGGGATAGAACAGGCGCAGCTCCTTGACGAGGAACATACCTTTATAGACAATGGTGCGGCTGGACAGACTGCAAACGTAGGTGTCGGGGCTGGACTGCTCAAACACGCGGCGCGCCACATAGAGGCGGCGGTCAAAGGCAATACCGGTCTCGACGCGCTGCGGCTTGCCCACAAAGCCCTGCCAGATGCTGGGCATGCAGGCAATGGCCTTGTGGCCGAGCACCTCGGGGCAGGTGGGAACCTCGCGCCAGCCTAAGAAGGGCAGACCCTCCTTTTTGCAGACGATCTCAAACAGCTTCTTGGCCTGGTTGCGCTTGAGCTCATCCTGCGGGAAAAAGAACATGCCAATGCCATATTCCCGCTCTGCGCCCAGGGTCAGCCCCTGCTCGGCGGCGGCCTTCTGGAAGAATTTGTCGCTGATCTGCGTCAGAATGCCGACGCCGTCGCCGGTCTTGCCCTCGGCGTCCTTGCCCGCGCGGTGCTCCAGATGCTCCACGATCTGCAGCGCGTCGTCAATGGTTTTGTGGCTCTTGCGCCCCTTAATGTCCACCACAGCGCCGATGCCGCAGTTGTCATGCTCAAACTGGGGGCTGTACAGCCCGGCGGGGGTCTTGCGCTCGGTAAAGTTTTCCATACCTCGTTTGCTCCTTTCCCAATCCCGTTAAACCGCGCAGCGTCGCACATTTGCCGCGCGGGCGGGATAAACAAAAAAGACGCTCCCAACAGGGCACACAGGCCCCTTGTGGGAACGTCTTTGTTCTTGTCTGCATCATACCATAGATGCCGCCGCTTTACAATCCCGAAGCAGAAGATTTTACGGAAATTAAGCGAAAAACGTTTAGAAATTTGGTTTAGAAAGCGTAAACTTAATAAAATTAAGCCGCGTGGACTTTCTGCCGCTTTGTAGGGGCGGCATATATGCCGCCCGCGGCCTAACGGCATCTCTCTTTTCCGGTTTGTAGTGTAGGGAGAGGTCTTGACCCCTCCGCGGCGGCCAGAGGGCTGGCCGCCCTACTACAAGGTGCGCCGCGCTGTAGGGGCCGGGCATGCCCGGCCCGCGGCCTCCCGGAACCGCCCGTTCACGGTTGACCCGCAGGGGAGGGATTCATCCCTCCCGCGCCGTGTTCCGCTGCCGCCCAAACAAAAACCGCGCAAGGCTCCTCGCCCTGCGCGGTCTAAAAAATGTTACGCCGTTTTCTCGCCGTTCTGCTTTTTCAGCTCGACCAGAATCTCGGCCAGCAGCTCCTCCTGCGTGGGGGCAGCGGGGGCAGCAGGCTCCTCCGCCGCGGACTCCTCATGCTTGCCCATATCCATCAGCTTGTTCATGGCTTTGACGATGCAGAACAGCACGAACGCCATGATCAGGAAGTTGATGACGGCGGTGATGAACGCGCCGTACTTAAAGACCAGCTTGCCGTCGCCAAAGACATCCCACATCATGGCGTCAAAGTTGACCTTGCCCAGAATACCCAAAATCGGGCTGATGAGGTTGTCTGTCAGGGAGGTGACCAGCGTGGAGAACGCACCGCCGATGATAACACCGATGGCCATGTCCATCATGTTGCCCTTCAGGGCGAAAGCTTTGAATTCCTCAAAGAACTTTTTCATAAGTAACCTCCTCAAAACTTAAAATGTCGATGAAGCGTTTTACTTTTTCAGCAGCTTTGCCACGGTCTGGGCCGCATTGTCCAGATAGTCGCCCGCGAACATCTCGATCATGCCCGCATCGGCCTCCTTGGCCAGCTCGGGGTCGATGGGCATCTTCGCCAGCACCGGCAGCTTGTATTTGTCGGCGATCTCGTCCACATGGCTGTCGCCAAAGACGTTGATGTGCTTGCCGCAGTCGGGGCAGACGGCGTAGCTCATGTTCTCGACCAGGCCGAGGATGGGCACATGCATCATCTGGGCCATCTGGACGGCCTTGCCGACGATCATGCCGACCAGCTCCTGCGGGCTGGACACGATGACGATGCCGTCCACCGGCAGCGTCTGGAACACAGTCAGCGGCACGTCGCCGGTGCCCGGAGGCATGTCAACGAACAGGAAATCAACGTCCCACACGACCTCCTGCCAGAACTGCTTGACCGCGCCCGCAATGACGGGGCCGCGCCAGACAACGGGGGCCTCAGGGTCGTCGAGCAGCAGGTTGATGCTCATGATTTCCACGCCGGTACGGCTGGAAACCGGGTTGATGCTCTCGCCGTCACCGGTGGCCGGGCCCTTCACGCCGAACAGGCGGGGGATGGACGGGCCGGTGATGTCGGCGTCCAGCACGCCGGCCTTAAAGCCAAGGCGGCGCATCGAGACAGCCAGCATGGCGCTGGTCATGCTTTTGCCGACGCCGCCCTTGCCGGAAACGACGCCGATGACTTTTTGGATACGGCTTCTTGCGTGCGGCGGCTCATGCTGCGGCGCGCGGTGATCGCAGTTGGACTTGCAGCTGCTGCAATCATGGTTACAGGCTTCGCTCATGGTATATTTGCTCCTTTAAAAATTGCTCTTTCTTCAGTTTACCAAAAATCGCGCCGGAATGCAAGACACCGGTCAATTTAAAAGCGCCCCAGCGGTGTCTCTATTTTACCGTGTGCATCCCTCTCCCGCAAGTCATACCGCGCCGCCCGCCCGCATACCCATCAGCAGGGGAAGGGGGCGGCGTATGAGCAAACGCAGAACGTACCTACACAATGCGGCGCTGCTCACCGGGTCGGGGCTGGTGCTGCGGGCGCTGGGCATGGGGTTCCGAATCGTGCTGGCGGCGTATCTGGGCAGCGAGGGCATGGGTCTTTACCAGCTGATTCTGGCGCTGTACATGGTGTTTGTCTCGTTCGCCACGGCGGGCGTCAATGTGGCGTCGGCGCGGCTGGCGGCGCAGAGCCTGGCCCGCGGCAGCGGCATGGCCGAGACCCTGCGCGGGCTTTGCATCACGGCGCTGGGCTTCGGCACGGCGGCCATGCTGGCCCAAAGCGTATTGGCCGGGCCGTGCGCACGGTATCTGCTGCACGACGTCCGGGCCGAGACCGCGCTGCTGATTTTGGCCCCCAGTCTGCCGTTTATGGCCGTGTCGGGCGCGGTGCGGGGGTGCTTTTTGGCCGCGCGGCGGGTGCAGCCGAACATCACGGCGCAGCTCATCGAACAGCTGGTGCGGATGGCCGTCGCCGCGGCGGGTCTGCGGACGCTGGCGCAGTGGGGCGCGGGCTACGGCTGCGCCGCCGTGCTGCTGGGCAACACGGTCAGCGAGAGCGTCTCCTGCGGCATTATGCTGGCTTTTGCCGCACGCACGCCGGAATTTGCACCCCGGCCCGGTGCGCCGCTGCACCCCTACACCCGCAAAGAGCTGTACGACATCCTGTGGCCCGTCGAGGGCAGCCGCCTGCTGGCCAGCGCCCTGCAGGCGGCGGAAAGCAGCCTGATCCCCTACACGCTGGCGATTTACACGGGCAGCCGCGCCGAGGCCGTGGCCCAGTACGGCAGCTTAAAGGGTATGGCGCTCCCGCTGCTGTTTTTCCCGTTTTCGGTGCTGGGGGCGCTGTCCGGCCTGCTGATGCCCGAGATCACCCGCGCCCACACAAAGGGCGACACCGCCGCCATGCACCGCCTGATTTTTACGATGCTGCGCATGACCGGCGCGTTCTCGCTGGCGGCGGGGGCCGGGTTTGTGCTGCTCGGCGCGCCGCTGGCCGGGTTCATCTACCGGGATGCCAAGGTTGGGCGGTATGTGCAGCTTTTGGGCTTCGTCGCGCCGTTCATGTATCTGGAGAGTATGGTGGACGGCGTGTTAAAGGGTCTGGGGGAGCAGCTTGCAACATTCCGATATTCGCTGTTTGACTCGGTGTTCCGCATTGCGGCGATTTGGCTTGTCGTGCCGCAGTACGGCATGATGGGGTTCCTGGGGGTCATGGCCGTGTCGAACCTGATGACCTGCGGGCTGAATATGAGGAGGATGATGAAACAAATAAAAAAGCCTTCCCCCTAGGGGGAAGGTGGCCGAGGCATCGTCCGAGGTCGGATGAGGGGGAGGTTTGCGGGGGTATCCCGTGAACGGGAAGGTACGGCAGACTCTCCCCTCATCAGTCCGCTTCGCGGACAGCTTCTCCCCCGGGGGAGAAGCCTTTGACTGCTACTAACCGAAAGGACGTCCCCTATGCCTAAACAAATCCCCGTATATCTCTTCGTCGGCCAGCTGGAGAGCGGCAAGACGAAATTCATTCAGGAAACGATGGAGGACCCCAACTTCGACTCCGGTGACAAGACCCTGCTGCTGGTCTGCGAGGAAGGCGAGATCGAGTATGACCCGTCCAAGTTTGCCTTCGGCGGCGTGCACGTTGCCCAGATCGAGGATAAGAGCGAACTGACCGCCGAGAACCTGACCGCGCTCGAAAAAAAGTCCGGCTGTGGCCGCGTCATCATCGAGTACAACGGTATGTGGCTCATTCAGGAGCTGTACGACGCCCTGCCCGACAACTGGCTCGTCTACCAGAGCCTGGCCACCGCCGACGGTACGACCATCAAGACCTACGCAGGCGACAGCGCCATGCGCAGCCTGCTGCTGGACAAGCTGCGCGGCAGTGAGCTGCTGGTCGTCAACCGCGCCGAGGCTGTCAACGACGACGAGAGCCGCCAGCTCATCCACAAGCTGGTGCGCCAGGCCAGCCGCCGCTGCGACATCGCCTACGAGTTCAAAGACGGCAGCGTCGCCTATGACGACATCCCCGACCCGCTGCCCTTCGACGTGGACGCGCCGGTCATTGAGATCCCCGAGGAGTTCTTCGGTATATGGTACATGGACTGCATGGACGACCCGAAGAAATATGACGGCAAGACGGTCAAATATCTGGCTCAGGTCTGCCAGACCCCCCAGGCCGGCAAGGGCGCGTTTGTGCCCGGGCGCTTTGCCATGACCTGCTGCGTGCAGGACATCCAGTTTGTGGGCATGCCCTGCAAGTACGACGATTACAAGTCGCTGGAGCAGCGCAGCTGGATCAACATTACGGCCAAGGTCAACGTCAAGTACCACCCCATCTACAAGGGCCAGACCCCCGATTCCACCGGCCCTGTCCTGACCGCCATCTCCGTCGAGCCGGGCGAAAAGCCCGCGCAGGACGTGGTGATGTTCAGCTGATATTGCAATAGAAAAGCACCTGCCTTTTACACGAAGGCAGGTGCTTTTTGATTTATAGAGCGGTAGGGGCCGGGCACGCCCGGCCCGGCGGTTTGCGGCGGACGGGCGCTTGCGGGAAGCCTGCGGGCCGGGCATGCCCGGCCCCTACGGCGCAAAAATTACCCTCTCGTCCCCGCGATCTTGGAATCGGTGCTCCATCCCTGCAAATCGGTGGGCGTCAGGCTGCTCATCCAATTTTCGCGCTCAGTCTCCCACTGGTCCCAGGCTGCCTGGCTGCGGATGGCGGTGCCGCTCTCAAAGGCATCGTCCCACGGGTTGGCCGGGTCGGGGTCGGTGGGGTCCCAGCCGCGCTTCTCGGTGTCGGCGGGGTCGGTGTAGATCGTGCCGGGCTTTCCCATCGGGCCGGGGTCGTCGGCGTCGTTGTAGATGATGACCGGCGTGCCCAGCGGGCAGTTGTCGTAGATCCACTTCACGTCCACCACGGCCAGCCGGATGCAGCCCAGACTGGCGCGGGTGCCCAGCAGGTTGAACTCGTCGTACTCCACATCGTCCTTGTGCTGGCTGTAGTAGGGCACGCTGTGGAACAGGTAGCTGTCATAGATGCGGGTCGCGTACTGGCCGTAGCTCGGGCCCATCAGCAGCCGCCAGCTGTAGTCCACCGGGGTAGAAAAATACCCGGTGGGGGTGTCCATGCCGCCGCTGCACACCATCGCCATGAACGGCACAGCGTACTTTTTCGTGGCGGAATCCACGGCGTAGACCGTGACCACGCCGCCTGCGTTGTTGACTGCCAGCAGGTAGGGGCAGCCCTCCTTCGCGTCCAGCGTCAGACCGTAGGCGGCAAACTGCGTTTTCAGCCCGGCCAACGTCTTTGCGGCGTTGTCGTCCCAGGTCGTCGGGTCCTTGATCTGCGGCGCGTCCTTGGTGGCGTTGCTCGTGGCCGTCGCCATCGCGGGGGCCACTGTCGGCTCGGGCGTCGGCGTGGGGCTTGTCTCCGGCGTGGTGGTGGGGGCCGCCGTGGGCTGCGGCGTCGTGGCGGGCAGCACGTCCTGTGGGGGGTTGGGCATCTGCACGCAGGCACACAGCAGCGCAGCTGTCAGCAGAAGCGGAATAATGCGGCGTAGAATCGACATAAAATCTCCTTAGTGTTTGGTGACGCCGTACTCCTCGGCCACGAATTTCTCCAGCGCGGCAAAGCTGCGGCGGACTTTTTCGGTCTCGATGCAGTACGCCATGCGGAAGTAGCCGGGGCAGCCGAAGCTGTCACCGTGGACCAGCGCCAGGTCATATTTCAGCGCCTTTTGGCAGAACGCCTTTGCGTCGTCCTCCAGCGCCTTCGGGAAGATGTAGAACGTGCCGTCCGGCTTGACGACGGTGAAGCCCAGCGCGATCAGCTCGTCGTAGATCAGGTTCATGTTCGTCTCGTAGACGGACAGGTCGCTGGTCACGTCAAGGCAGCGCTCGACGGCCATCTGGATGAGGGACGACGGGCAGTTGTGGCCGGTCCCGCGGGAGATCTGGCCGCACATCGGCACGATATACGCGGCGTCCTCGCACCGCGGGTTGGCGGCCACATAGCCGATACGCTCGCCCGGCACGCTCAGACTCTTGGAGAAGGAGTAGCAGGTGAGCGTATCATCGTAGAATTTGGCGGGGTAGGGCGTGACCCTGCCGCCGAACGAAATCTCGCGGTACGGCTCGTCGGAAATCAGGAAGATATGGTGGCCGTATTTGGCGCTTGTCGCGGTCAAAAAGTCGGCCAGCTGCTGCAGGGTCTCCGCGCTGTAGGCGGTGCCGCTGGGGTTGTTGGGGCTGTTGATGAGCACGGCGGCGGTGTTCTCGTCCACGAGCTGCGCGAACGCCTCAAAGTCGATCTGAAAGTCCGCGCACCGCGGCGGCGTCACGCGCAGGGTAAGCCCCGCGCCCTCGATGTACGGCTTGTACTCGGGGAAGAACGGCGCAAACGTTACGATGTTCTGCCCGGGCACGCCGACGCAGCGCACAGCATGGGCCAGCGCACCCGCCGCGCCCGTCGTCATAAAGATATGGTCGGCGGTGTAGTCCATGCCGAACCGGCGGTTCAGGCTTTCGGCCACGGCCTTGCGGGCGGACGGCAGCGTCAGCGTCGGCGTATAGCCATGCAGCCTGACGGGGTCGGTGTGGGCCAGCAGGTCCGCGCAAGCCGCGGTGAACTGCGGCGGGCAGGGAACAGACGGGTTGCCCAGCGAGTAATCGAACACATTCTCATAGCCGATCTCCGCGCCGCGGGCGGTGCTCCATTCAGAAATCTGACGGATAACCGACTTGGAGCCCAGCATATCTTTATAGTGCTGTGCAATCATAATAACAGCTCCTTTTTGTGAAAAATGTTGTAATTTGACCCGGAAACGGCAGCCTCCCGGAAGGTCGCTTTCTTTTGGCAGCAAAAGAAAGCTCGCAAAGAAAACTGCCGCTGTTTCGACGCAGCGGACCCGCGACCAAGGGGCTGCACGCCCCTTGGATTCCCAAAGAGGAGGTCGCAGAGGGCGCGGGCTAAACGAAAGCAGTATTACTTTTCGTTCTTAACGCCCGCGCCCTCTGCTCCGTTTTGAAATTCGGGTGTTGCGGGGTTGCGAGCGTGGGGCCACAGTTGAGCGCAGCGAAACTGGGGAGCGAGCAATGTTTGCCCCTGCGGGGCAAACAACCGCACGAGCGTGTTTGCGAAGCAAACTGGCGGCGCTCGTTGTGCGCCGCCAAGCGTTGACCCCTCCGCCGCTTCACGCCAAATCCCGTCAATGTTCCGCCCGCAGAGAGAAAATTCATCCCCCGCCGTCCACCTCCCGCCGCCGCGCTCCTACCCACAAAACAGCCAGCCCCTTCCGAATCCCACTTCGGAAGGGGCTGGCTTACTGACCTTTATACCTTATTATAATAGGGAGATGCTTACTCTACGTCCTGCAGCGCGGCGTAATCCTGTTCGCCGGTGCGGACCTTCACGACCTTTGCTACATTGTAGACAAAGATCTTGCCGTCGCCGATGTGGCCGGTGTACAGGGCCTTCGTGGCCGTGTCGATGATCTTATCCACGGGAATCTTGCTCACGACGACCTCGACCTTGACCTTCGGCAGGAGCGTGGCGTCAACCTCGGCGCCGCGGTACTTCTCGCCGCTGCCCTTCTGCAGGCCGCAGCCCATGACCTGGGTCACCGTCATGCCGGTAACGCCAATGTCGTTCAGCGCCTTCTTCAGGGTCTCAAACTTGGCCAGCTGCACGATGATGGAAACCTTGTGCATGCCGGAATCCAGCCCGGCGGGCAGCGGGGCGTCCTTGACGACCTTGACTGCGGCGGCGACCTTCTCGGGGCTGGCCTTGGTGATGTCGTCCTCGCCCAGATCGGTGTTCTCGTTCACGTCCAGCTCGGCGTAGGTCGGATCATTGATGGCAAAGCCTGCATAGGCGCTGGTCAGGCCGTGCTCGTGGTAATCCAGGCCGTCGATCTCCTCCTTCTCGGAGACGCGCAGGCCGATGGTCTTTTTGATGACCGTGAAGATGATGAACATCGTGGCCAGCACCCAGGCCGCCACGCTGACAATGCCCAGCAGCTGGATGCCCAGCTTGGCAAAGCCGCCGCCGTAGAACAGGCCGCCCTCGGTGGCAAACAGGCCGACGGCGATGGTGCCCCACGCACCGTTCATGCAGTGCACCGAGACAGCGCCGACGGGGTCATCGATCTTGGCAACGTTGTCGAAGAACTCAACCGAGAAGATGCAGAGCACACCGGCGACGATGCCGATGATGGCCGCGCCGAACGGGTCAACGACGTCGCAGCCCGCAGTGATGGCGACCAGACCGGCCAGCGCACCGTTGAAGGTCAGGGAGACATCGGGCTTGCCGTAGCGCACCCAGGAGACGATCAGCGCCGCAACGGTAGCCAGCGCGGCGGCCAGGTTGGTGTTGAAGCAGATCAGACCTGCGGAAACCATCGTGTCATCGCCGGTCATGCTGACGGTGGAGCCGCCGTTGAAGCCGAACCAGCAGAACCACAGGATGAAAACGCCCAAGGCCATCGCGGTCAGGTTGTGGCCGGGGATAGCGCGGGCCTTACCGGCCTTGTTGTACTTGCCGATGCGGGGGCCGAGCATCCAGGCGCCCAGGCAGGCCGTGACGCCGCCGACGAAGTGAACTGCGGTGGAGCCGGCAAAATCATGGAAGCCGAGCTGTGCCAGCCAGCCGCCGCCCCAGATCCAGTGACCGGAGATGGGGTAGACGATCAGGCTGATGGCGGCGGAGTAGCAGCAGTAGGCGCTGAACTTCGTGCGCTCGGCCATCGAGCCGGAGACGATGGTCGCGGCAGTGGCGCAGAACACAGTCTGGAACACCGCGTAGACCCAGACCGGCAGCGTGCCGAAGTCATAGCTGCCGCGGATGAACGGGTCAAACCCGCCGATGAGCGCACCGGAACCGGCAAACATGATGCCGAAGCCGACGAGCCAGTAGCACGGCGTACCGATACAAAAATCCATCATATTCTTCATCAGAATATTGCCGGTATTTTTTGCACGGGTCAGACCAGCCTCGCACAAGGCAAAGCCCGCTTGCATGAAGAACACCAGAAACGCTGCAACCAGTGTCCATGTAACGTCTGCGGAATTGTACATAGAACAGAACCCCTCTCTTACTTTGCAAAACAGAAAGGCGCCGGACAGAATCACACTGTCCGGCGCCTTTGCCGTTCTTTCGTTGCGCTTATGCTATCACAGAGTTGCGGCCTAGTCAAGAGGGTAGGGACATATTTTATTCATATTTGTAGAAAATGCTGTACAACCAGCCGAAAATACCGCTGAAAATTGTGCGTCCTGTAGGGGCTGGGCATGCCCGGCCCGCAGCTTACCGCAATATCCTTTTTACGATTCAATCCGTAGGGGAGGGATTTATCCCTCCCGGGCACCCTCCCACCGCCGCAAACGGCCAGGGCAGCCAGAGGGCCGGCCACCCTACAATCCCACATCAAACCCGTGCGTAGGGCGGGGTGCCCTCACCCCGCCGAAACCTGCCGCCCCCTACATGCACCATCTGTACATTTCCCTAAATTTATTCATTTTTTTGTAAAAAAATCTACCCAAAAAATTTTCTTTGTGCTATAATATCATCAAATAGCCCTTTATCGGGGGCTGCTACCATTCAAAGGAGGATCATCCATGCCCAACCTAGCTCTTCTTGCCCTTGAAGCCAGTGACGGTACCGTTGTGCTGACCAGCATCACACTGGTTTTCGCGATGCTGGTGGCCCTGTGCCTCATCATCACGCTGGAAGGCAAGATCTTCGACAACATCAACAATAAGAAGAACGGCAAGCCTGCCGCGCCGAAGGCCCCCGCGGCCAAGGCTGCTCCTGCCCCCGCTGCCAAGCCCGCCGCCCCTGCGGCCAAGGCTGACAACGGCTCCATTCCCGGCGAGATCATCGCCGCGATCTCCGCTGCCGTGGCCACGGTCTGCGGCGGCAATGCCGTCATTCGCGGCATCAAGCGCGTTTCCAAGCCTGCCGCCGGTTCCCGCCGCGGTGCCTGGGGTGACGCCGGCGTGCGTGAGCACACGACGCCCTTTATGTAAGGAGGTACGGAAATGGGTGCTATTTTTACCAATATTGCAGAGATTTTTGCAAAGTCCGGCTGGGCACAGATCTTCTTCACCGAGGGCGGCTGGAAGTACGCTGTCATGCTGGCTGTGGCCTGCGTGCTGCTGTATCTGGCCATCGTCAAGCAGTTTGAGCCTCTGTTGCTGCTGCCCATCGGCTTCGGTATGCTGATGACCAACCTGCCCCTCGACGGCATCTTCCACATGGACATCTTCATCAACTCCACCAACCACATCGACTGGGCGTTGCTCGGTTCGTCCGGCGGCATGGTCGACTATATCTACTTAGGCGTCAAGCTCGGCATTTACCCGCCGCTGATCTTCCTCGGCATCGGCACGATGACCGACTTTGAGCCGCTGATCGCCCGCCCGTCCAGCCTGCTGCTGGGCGCTGCCGCGCAGCTGGGCATCTTCTTCACCTTCGTCGGCGCTAAGATCTTGGGCTTTACGAACCAGGAGGCCGGTGCTATCGGCATCATCGGCGGCGCGGACGGCCCCACCGCTATCTACGTCACCACCAAGCTGGCCCCGCACCTGCTGGGCTCCATCGCGGTTGCCGCGTACTGCTACATGGCGCTGGTGCCGGTCATCCAGCCGCCCATCATGAAGGTTCTGACCACTGAAAAAGAGCGTCAGATCGTCATGACTGCCCCCCGCCGTGTCTCCAAGACCGAGAAGATCCTGTTCCCCATCATCGTCACCATCATCGTTGCCCTGACCCTGCCTGACGCCGCCATTCTGGTCGGCTGCCTGATGATGGGCAACCTGATGAAGGAGTCCGGCGTTGTTGAGCGTATCACCAAGACCGCCGGCAATGAGCTGATGAACATCATCACGATCTTCCTCGGCTTCTCCGTTGGCTGCACCACCAACGCCGCCACCTTCCTGAACATCCAGACCGTTGAGATCATCGTTCTGGGCATCGTCGCCTTCGGTGTCGGCACCGCCGGCGGTGTTCTCCTGGGCAAGGTCATGTGCGTTGTCACCCACGGCAAGATTAACCCGCTGATCGGCTCCGCCGGTGTTTCCGCTGTTCCCATGGCCGCCCGTGTTTCCCAGAAAGTCGGCCAGGAATACAACCCCCGTAACTACCTGCTCATGCACGCCATGGGTCCCAATGTTGCCGGTGTTATCGGTTCCGCTGTCGCCGCCGGCATCCTGATCAACATGTTCGGCTGATCCTGATACCTAACCCCTAAAACTCAACCGCCCGTCACATTTTGTGTGACGGGCGGTTTTTTATATCTATCCATTTAGAACTTAGGGAATCACTGCGCATCCCGGAACCTTTTCCATCCCGTTTTGTACCCGTCCCCAATCCGATTCCTCATTTCCCCCGCGTCGCAGCTTCGCCCCGCCGCCAACTCCTAACTCCTACTTCCAACTCCTAACTCCTAACTATCATCTCCCGTACCTAACCCCATTCCCCGTTAAAACGTCCTCCTCCCACCGGATTCCCGGCTTTCTTCCTTTCTGGGCTTCCACCAAAAACAGCCAGGGTTTGCTGTGTTCATCCTTGCGCACCAGAGCCACCCGCTTGGGCTCCAGCCCAACGGCGCAGAGCGCGGCAAACACCGCCGCCATCTGTTCCGGGCGGTGGCATAGGGCCAGCTTGCCGCCATCGTGCAGGGCACGGGCCGCACAGGCGGCAACATCCTGCATCGTGCAGCTGCCGTCATGCCGGGCCGTGGCGCGGCGGGCATCCGGGCTGACATATCCGCCGGTAAAATAGGGCGGATTGCAGGCGGCGAAGTCATATTTCCCCTGTTCCGGGCCGCTTTTGCAGAACGTCCGCAGGTCGGTGCAAAGAGCGGTAATATGCTCTGCACCCGGCGTTTCCTGCACAGCACGGCGGCACAGGGCCGAAGCATCGGCATCCAGCTCCACCGCTGTGCATAGGCCACGGTGCCCGGCATCGTGCCAGGCCAGCGCTACGATCCCGCACCCGCTGCACAGGTCCAGCGCTGTTTCTTTGCGGCGCGGCATGGCAAACCGGGCCAGCAGCAAGGCGTCCGTACCAAAGGCCGCCCCCGGCCCGGTAAACACCTTGGTGCCGTTATCCAATAGTTCCATTCCCTGTGCCATGTTGTTCTCCTCCGTGTAAACAGTTTGTTAAGATTATTCTGATTTTGCTAAAAGTCAAGAGTAAAAGCAGAAAAAACTAAAAAAATTTTTTGTGTACTTTTCAAGCGGCGGCAAGGTGGGCGGCGAACAGGTCGTTTGAACTCGCGAAGCCTAAAATTTCGCGCGGATAGTTATTGATCCACGTTTCGACGCGAAGAATATATGCGGCGGTTACTTTCCGGAAGTCTGTTCCTTTCGGCAAGAACCGCCGTATCATTCTGTTTATATTTTCATTCGTTCCCCGCTCGAATGCGCTATAAGGGTGGCAATAATAAACCTTCGTCCGCTTCCGGTTCTTCCCGTAGATTGACTTTTCAATTCCGGCGCAATCCGCGAATTCTGAACCGTTGTCAAACGTAATGCTTTTGAATATCTTTGAAAAGCGCTTTCCGTATCGGCGTTCCAGCTTATTCAGCGCCGCCACGACGCTGGCGGCTGTCTGATCCGGTATCTTCATAATGATTTCTTGCCGCGTCAGACGTTCCGAAAGAACAAACAAGGCTTCCTTCGTCTTTTTCTTTCCGCATACGCAATCGCCTTCCCAATGCCCGAAGGTTTTTCGTTCGTCAATCTCCGGATCGCGTCTTTCTATGCTTTCGCCCTGCGGCGCGCGGGCGGATTTCTTGCGCTTTACTTTTTCATATTTCCGCTTCCGCTTTCCTTTCTCCGGTAAGCTCTCGCGGCTGATCCCGAAAAATATTCCCTTGTCGATGTAGTTATAAATCGTCTTTTCGCTGATCTCCGTTTTGAAGGTCAGCCCCAGCCGTTTGATTTCCCCTACAACGGCGGCGGGGGAATATCCCTCTTCACCGATTTTCTTTTCGATGAAAGCGGCTAATTCGTGATCGCTCCCGATCTTTAATTCTCCGCCTTTCGCCGCAAGGTTTTCACGATAACGGGCTTCGGCAATTTCCGGCGAATAGCGTTCTTCCGTCGTCAAGTCGGAATTCAAATGCGTATATGTTCCGCGTTTTAATTCCCTGTAAATCGTCGAATTATGTACGTGTAGCCTGTCGGCGATCTTGCAGGGCTTCAATCCCTCTTTCAACGCCTTTTCTATTTTAAGGCGATCCGTCCACGTCAAATGCTTGTGCATTCTCGTTCCTCCTTCCCCGAAAGAAAAAGGGCGGCATATCCTGCCGCCCTCCGTTGCTCCGCTTATTCTGCTAAAAACTGTTCAATCGCTTTCTTGATAACTTGCGCTTGCGGCGTTCCCGTCGCCGCGCATTTTTCTTTGAATGCTTCCGCCATCTCTTTTGGAACTCGAACGATAATCGAACCGTACACGCGGCTATTATAGCGGTTTTTTACCGCCGAAGAAGTTTTCGTTTTCCGCTTTTCTGCCATTGCTCCCACCTCTAAAACAACTCTTCCGCTTCAACGTAGGCGCGCAATTCCTCTTCATCGGCGCAAATATCTTTCGGAACTTTGTATTCCACGGATAAGCCGCCGATCTTACAGGACAGCACCCAGCATTCGCGACGCTCTGTGATCGTATATTCCTTGTTTCCTTTGCGAATAATCATATTCAGCCCCTTTCCGCCCGCTCCGTTGACAACCACGGGCAATTTATACTATAATAGGGCTTACGGGAAGGGCGGTTTCCCGCCCGTTCCCTGCCTATGAAAGCTATTTGCTTTCTTTGGGATTTGAAGCCTTGCTGGATTTTTGCTTCTTCAAAGTGATTTTAATAACAACGCTTTCCACCGCTTCGTTATTTTCAATCGCTTTTGAAAGCTCCTGCAAGGCTTTTCCTATATCCTGCGCCATTTCTTCACCTCCTTTCTATGCTTCTATTGTAGCATACTTATTGCAGTATGTCAATAGATTTCCCGAAATAAACAAGAAAAAATCATAAAAACAAGGCGACGGGATAGCCCGCCGCCTTTATTCGTCCCCTAAAAGCCAATCAACCGAAACGCCCAGCACCTTTGCAAATATCTTTAATTCAAAGTCGGATACAAAGCGCGTTCCGATCTCTATTCGGCTTATGCTGTCCCGCTCCATATTAACGCCCTGCGTCTGTACCTTTGCGGCTAAATCCTCTTGCCGTAAACGCTGGATCACCCGCGCTTGACGCAATCGTTCGCCGCAAATATTCTTTTTCCCGTTATAGTCGTATATCTTCATATCGTGTGCGATCCCTCTTCATTCTGATTATTTGCAAACAGCGTGTAAATATTCCGCTTTATTCTTGATTTTAGCGCGCGGAAGCCGTATAATTATGTTAAAGGTCAGAATGGGTAAATTCTGCCTTGAAAATTTACAATTCAAAGGGGGATTTGCTCTATGTTCGTAACCTTTACAAAGACACTAAAACGAATGGCTGGTTTTCGGCTGGGCTTCGGTATCCGCGTAAATAAGCGCAACGCCCCGTTGTGGTGTGGCGCTATGCTTGTCGCCGGAATGTTCTATCTTATGTGGTATATGATTATTGGCGCGGGCTGGTGTCTGTACTTTATGCTTTTGGCGATCTACAAGATTTATTATTACCTGTTTAAGGGGATCGCGATAGGGTGTAAGAAACTGTATCGTTTCATCAAAGGGAAAATCGCTACGGCGGAAACGGAAACGCCCGCCGATCCGGAACAATAATGCCAACAAAAAAAGCCCCGCGAAGGCGTGTAGCCCTCGCGGGGAATTTTTTATCGATGGGATAGCTCGCCGCCGAAAGCCGCTTCGCGGAAGGAGGAAACGCGGGCGGCGTTGTCGGTGTTAGTCGTTTTCTTCGCCTTCCGCTTCGATCAGCCCGATATACTCCGGAAGATTGAAAACGGCGGCTTCGATCAGTTTATCCAAGCTGTCGGGATCAATGGTAAAGCCCTTTTCCTGCAAGAACTGCACGACATAGGCTTTCTTTTCTGCGCCGCGCCCGCTTCCCACGTAAAGCTGTTCGGCGGCTTCTACGGCAACCGTTACCCACAATTCGATCTTCTCCAGCTTGTCCGCGTCGATTTTCCCTTTCAGCCACGGGATCACGAACGCGGTAATAACTGCCGCGACAAGCGCGATAATTGCTTCCATAATGGGTGTAAGATCAATCATTTATAAAACCTCGCTTTCGTCTGTTTCCGTTTCCGGTTCGATTTCTTCTTTTTTCTTCACTCTTGCAACAATGATTTCCGATACACGTTTCAGCATAAGCGCGCCGCACTCGATCACAACGGCGGTAAAGTAGTACGTAATCAGCGTTGTTTGTTCAATCCCCGTAATGAGGAAAGAAACATACTGCGCCGCAATGAAGATCGCCGTTGTAATTCCGATCGCGACAATAACTTTTGTTGCGAAACGTTCGTCCGCAAGAAACTTCTTTTGACGCTTTCCGCGCCTTAAACGCTTTCCCATATTTCCCCCTTCCATAGATCGCACGAAATCGCACGGCGTGCGATCCGATAACGCGCGCGTGCGATCCGTGTATTAAACAAGCGTCAGATCGGACAGCTTCACCGCCGCGACAACCACGCCACCGTATGTAATCACGGCGCGATCTCCGCTGATTTCCTTTACGACGTGATCGCGGTTATACACGAAGGAAGCAAGGCTTTTCCCGTCGTAGGTTTTCGCGCCCTGCTTCAAGCGTACTTTGCTTCCCACCTTCACGGAAGCCGCCGCCGTGCCGCCGCTTCCGGTCGTAATAAAAGCGTCAGAATATCCCGCCGCTTTCAGCTTTGCAAGCATAGCGTCGGCGTTTGCCTTCTTGCTGAACGCACCCACCTGTACTTTGTAATAGCCGCCCGTATTCGCGACGTAGGTATCGAAACCAGCCGCCTTCAATTTCTTTTCCAGCGCCTGTGCGTTCGATTTCTGCTTGAAAGCGCCTGTCTGCACTTTGTAAAGCGTACCAGCTCCGGAAGAAGGCGTTTCCGGCTCCGCCGGGGAAGCCCCCAGCCTTTTGTTTACCTCCGCCGCGATCGCGCCGTGCCTTTCGTACAGATAATCCCCCGGACAGGATTTATTCGCGTAATCTCTATGAACCGTCATATTGCAACCGTTCAAATGATTAACGCGCTCATTCTTATTCGTAGACCAAACAAGTTTCTTGATCCCGTTCCTGCGGCAAATATCCGTTACAAGGTCAAGAAGGGCGGCGTATGCTTTCGCGTTCACGGCGTAAGGGTGTGCCGTGTCGCTTGCAACTTCGATTGTGATTGCGCGGTTATCGTTCGCCGCGTTTGAACTGCACCACGAACGATCCTTTTCTTCGACATACATTCCGATACGTCCGTCAACGCCCACGCCGTAATTAGAACTTGCCTGTCGCGAAGTCGGCGCAAAGATGTTTCCCAGCGTTTCAACGGAACATTGCCCGACAACGCAATGAATTGTGATCGTGTCGATCGCGTGATTTCGCGGGCTTGTTCTGTTCGGTGAAATTTTCGTGTAGTCCACCAGCGTGCTGTTACTCATTGTTGATACCTCCTAAAATTAAGAACGGGAACGGCTCATTCGTGAACCGCTCCCGTTCTGTTTTACTTGCTGATTTGCTGTTCGATATGGTCAAGTCGTTTATGTGCCTGTTTTGCAGACGCTTCAACGGAAACAAGCCTTCCGACGAAATCGGTATTCGTCTTTCTCTGTTCCCGTTGTTCCGCCTTTACGTCGTCAATGCCGCCTTTTATGTATCCCAATTCGGTTAGAATTGTTGCGTTGCTCTTCGCTTCTTTGGTCTTGTCGCTGTCCCTATTACGGACAAAAGCGATATACCCAAACACGATTGCGCAAACGGTACTGATAACAGATAAAACGGTCATTGCATTTTCCATTCGTCGCCCTCCTTTCGTTCATTGGCGATTTGTGCCGCCGCGCTTGCGGCTTGCCGCTCTTCCCGCGCGCCCTCCAGCCGTCGAAGCATTCCTTCCCGAAGCAAGTACGCGTCCGCGTGTTGGATATGCCCCAGCCAGCTTTGAAGGGCTTTCGCGAAGCGCTCTTCGCTGATAATTCCCTTCCGGTATGCGCGGATCGTCCGCTTCATTCGGCGAATGCTTGTTTTGCGCACCTTCTTGTGGTCGGTGAAGTGTCTGTATCCGCAGAAATCAACGCCGTTCTTGCAATTAAGGATCGTTGTTTTCGGATTGAGAAGCAAGCCCAATTCCGAAGCAAGGAAGAATTCGATCTTCTGCAACAAATCCCGCAAATACGCCTTGTCGGGCGAAAGGATAACGAAGTCGTCCATATAGCGTATATAATGCCGAACGTGCAAGGTTTCTTTCAAATACTTGTCCATCCGATCAAGATATAAATTTGCGAATAACTGTGACGTAAGGTTTCCGACGGGAATTCCCTTGCCGTCCGTGCCGACGTTGTCGATGATTTTATCGAGAAGCGCAAGCGCTTCTTCGTCCTTGATGATCCGCCGGATCGTCGCTTTCAGCCTTTCGTGGTCGATTGATTGAAAGTAATGGTGAATGTCCGCTTTGATCGCGTACAGCGGTTTTCCGTCGAAGGTTTCATCGTAAAGCCATTTCGTCAGCACTTCGGAAGCCTTGTGCATTCCCTTTTCCTTGCGGCAAGCGTAGGAATGATAATAAAACCGCCGATCTATCAGCGGTTCTAAAATATTGTTGATCGCGTGTTGCGCGACGCGATCGGCGAACGGAAGGGCGGAGATTAACCGCTTCTTCGGTTCGTAAACGTAAAACGTGCGGTAAATCCCTTGTTCGTAAGAATGCCATATCAAGTGATTTTGCAAATTGATAAGGTTTTCTTCAAGATTTCGCGAATACCGCAAAACTTCGTTACGATAACGCTTGCACCGCCGCGCTTTCTTGTATGCGCGTTCGAGATTTGCGAAATCGTATATCTGTTCATAAATTCCGGTGTATCTTTTCATAGAACCTCCCGCGTCCGCCTTTCGCTTTCTGCTACTAACCAGCCGCGTCCCTTTTCGTATTTGCCCAGCGGTATTCCTCCGCCAAGACGGGCAAAGCGTTCTGACTAATGGTATTTGCATTAGTTGTGCCGTTGCTCCGTAAAGCAACACGCCTAAAAGTTTCCAAGTCACAGGCGCACCGCGCGCCGATGTTCGTGTTCACGTTCCACGGGTAGTTGTTCAAGTTGACGGCGCGCGCCCCGGCGTGAACGCCATTGTTCCAGTTGCCGCCGCCGAGAAGGGCGCAGAATTAACAACGCTTTGCCCAAATGTCAACGCCCGCTTTGCGCAAACTTTATCAGCCCGCCGAGAAGCGAACCGATTTCAGCGATCTTCCCGCATATCACGCCGTATTGCTTCGGATTGATATATCGGAGATCATGCGCAAGGCGGATCAACATTTTTAATTCCTCTATGAGAACGTCCGCTTCGTATAGGTTGGATTTCTTCGCCGTGCTTTTGTTTGCCTTGATAACGCACCGTTCCAAATCTATCACGCAATTTTTGATTTGCGTTTGAAGCGTGAATTTCTCATACTTCGGGAACTTTGCAATTATGGGATAGAGGTACAAGAGAAAATCGTATACCTTTTGATACAATACCAGCTTTTCCATGTGTCAAAGTCCCTTCAAAAATAGGGGACGGGCTTTCGCCCGCCCCGTCAGATATTCAGATAACAGATTACAGACTGTCACAGGCGCACCGCGCGCCGATGCTCGTGTTCACGCTCCACGGGTAGTTGTTCAAGTCGACGGCGCGCGCCCCGGCGTGAACGCCATCGTTCCAGTGGCCGCCGCCGAGAAGGGCGACAAGCGAATAATCGTTGTACTGATAAATATTTCCGTATCCGTCGCCGAACGGGGAAGTTGTGTCCCAGCCCCATACACCGTCGTTCGTTGCGTGATAGTGTCCATTCCCGTTTGTGTACTCTTTTCCTGCGCGCCCGCCGTCGTATGAAGGGAATGTTCCGCTTCCGTTCAGCTTTACGTGTTCCGCCCGCGTGATAAGCTCGTTCAGCCATTCCCATACATTTCCGACGCAATCGCGGCAACCGATCGAAGAAACGGCATTTGCGACGTATCCGGTTTTCTGCCTTCCGGTGTTTCCGGTCGCGCTCCATGCGTTCGTGTTGCTGTCCGCCATCCCCTGCGGGCTTCCGAAAGCCGCCATGCAAAACTCTTCGTATGTCAGAAGGCGCTTGCCGGATACAAGGGCGCGTTCAACGAACCCGTACCAATTCAAGCCTTCCGTTCCGGTCATCGGTGTGGCGTTATAGGCGGAAGCAAGCCCGCCCGCTCCGTCGTCGGAAGAAAGGTAAATATCAACCCATGTCCCGTTTGCGAGATAGACCATGCCTTCGGGATTGCACTTCGGACGATGTGCCAGCGTCCAAACGGAACGTGGAACGATACCGTCGAACACGGAACTTTCCCAGTTTGTGCCGCGTACCGCGCCGGAAGCGTTCACAGGCGCAAGCGCGGCGTTCACTTTGCGGCACTTACCGTAATGGAAGCCGCCGATCTTGCGGCTGTTTGCCGCTCCGTAGCCCGCCGGGTAGGTGGAATTCAGCGAAATTTTATAAACTTCGTCGTTACCTTCTCCCGCGTCGCACAGGAAAATATAATAATCCTTTCCGACGGTGAAAGCCGCCCCGCTGTCAAGGTCAGCCGCCGAAAGTGCGGTGTTTTCGGTCTTGAACACGCCGCCGCCGAAAATGGAGAAGATACAACCTTCTTCGATCTGCAACGTGTCGCTTCCGATCACGGTGATATACTGCTTGATCGGAATTGCCGTTTCGGAAAGTGTGGCGATCTTGCCCGTGTTAAGCAGGGCGCGGGGATCGCGGTTTACGAAATCATTTGTCAGAAAGCGCATAATTCTTCAAAACCCCCTTGATAGATTTTACTTCGTCCGCAGAAATGCCCAGCACTTCAAACGGGCTAACGTCGGAAAGAACCTTCAAAACCTTTTCGCCCTCTTCCATAGCGCGGGAAAGAGAAACGATCATCAGCTCTTCGGCCTTCTCTGCGCCTTCCTCCAGCTCTTCGGCGTTTCCTCCGCCGATGTCCGGAAGAAGCGAACCAAGATCAACGCCGATCTTGTCGAAAAGGTCGCCCAGCTTGTCGAACGCGCCTTCGGCAATCTGCTTGAAGGCGGAAAGCACGGCTTCGGCGTGTGCGCGCTGTGCCTCCTTGATCGTTGTGGTATAGTTGTTCTTCACCTTCACGCCCGCCGCAACCTCTGCGCAAGGATTGATTACCACCGTTTTTCTGTCCTCGCTGATCTCTACGATTGGAACGGCGATATACTGCCGCTCCTCCACCGCTTCGATCGCGGCGGAAAGCTCATTTGCGGGAAGCTCCCCCGCTTGCACAAGGGAAAGACAATTATACAAGTCGTTCCCCGTTGCAATTTTCTTCGGAAATCCTTTCATTGTGTGTACCTCCTTTGATTTATTCGGTTACGGTCGAAAGGTAAGCGCAACCAAGATAAGAATTCGCCAGCCATGCGGCGGAAGTGAAAGCGTCCGCATTTTCGATAGCGGCTTCAAGTGCCGCGACGCGGGCTTGCAAATCCTCAACTTCCAGCGTCAGTTGCCCCGCAATATCGCCGGAAAGCGTGTTTTTAATCCCCTCGAACCACGCTTCAAACTCCGCGCGGGCGGACGCTTCGTAATCCTCCAAGCTCTGCAAGAAGGTTTCGTAATCCGCCGCCGCGTCGTTTTCATATCCGGACACGCGAGCAACGTATGCGTTGTATTCGTCCGTAATCAACGCGCGGTACAACTCGAAGAAATTATCGAACTGCGCCGTAATCGCGGACGGGTCAATCTGTTCGACAACGCCTACAACAATCCCGCAAAGTTCCGTATTGTATCTCCGATCCGTTATATTGCTTTGTGTGATAGTTGTTGCGCCCGCGCTTACATAAACGTCTGCGATTGCCAATTCGTAAATATCCGCGTCCCTCTCTACTGCTGGCGCGGTAGGGGAAGCCGAATATGAAGAAGATTTCGCCTTTACTGAAATAATTCGGTTTGTCAAGTCCCATTGAACCACAATGCGGTCAATGCGGTTCAAAACGCCGTCAGCCGTTGCAAGTGTTAAGGAAAGATCACTTGTGTTATTATAAAAATATCCGTTGATCCACGCTTTTCCTGCCTTCACGGTCACTTGCATTCCGCTTCCGACAACAACTTGAAGGCCCGTCGAAGGAACGGGAAAAACGCCGTTTCCGATGAATGATCCGAAATACGACGCCCAATCTTCCGCCTTATATTTTCGGTCGCCGGATACGCTGTTAAAAAAGCTCGATTTTTCCATATTTACACCCCTTTATTTTGTGATTTGCCGTATCTGCGTTAAAAGCGCGGGCAAACTTTCACCGAAAGTTATGTCAATTTCTTCGACGTTGTTTTGATAGGTTTCCGCAATCTCCGTTATGCGAACGTCAATGCGAATTCCCCAGCGCTTGTTCACGCAAGTAACGCGGTCGCCTAAATCATAATCGGTTCGGTAGATCAGATTTGCGAAGGTGTTTACCTTTGAACCGAACGAAAGCGTTTCCGCGTACTGTTCTAATTCCTCTGCACCTCTGGCGGAAAGAAGCGCTAAATATTCCGTATCCGTAAGCGATACTTGTTCGCCGTCGTCGTCCTCGTATTCCTGCACAATATCGGTGGCGTTTATGAATACCTCTTCACGCGCCAGCCCTGCTGCCGATCCGCCTACTTCGGCAACCTTCCGCGCAACGCCTTCTTTCTCTTCACCGCCGACGAACGCCGTTGTTTTTAGGTTTTCAATGCTGTTCGTGTATTCCTGCTCGACGATGTTATCGAACTCCTGCGAAAAGATACAAGGCGCATTCCCCGCGCTGTTGCCAGCCGTAAGGTCGCGCCCCTCGTAGACGGAAAAGACGTGCGTACCCGTGCGCGCGTCCGTTCGCATTCGTATTCCCAGCTTTGCCGCCTTCGCCGCTGTTTCCGCCGCAAGCTGGGCATTTGTGTACTGCTCCGAAGTGTAGTCGATCGCGCCGCTTTCGGTGTCCGCGTCGTCGTCCGCGATCGACACGTCCGGAATTTTTCGCACGGTATCAGCCGGATTTGTTACGTTCTCCCGTACAATACGGTATAGAATGTTCTGCGTTGTGTCGTTCGTGATAATCTGCTTTTTGATTATTCGCTTCCCGATCCACGCGATCAGGAACTTTCCTTGAACCTCGATTTCCTCCAGCCCCTGCGAATTCTTCGTGATCGAAACATAACGGATTTGTGCCGCTTCGTCGTCGCCGCGCTTCATAATGATATTGTTCTTCACCAGCATTCGGGAATGCTCTTCCGTGAAGGGAACAAGCAACTTGAATTCGCCGCAACTCCAATAGCGGCGCGTCCAGATCAGCGACGCGATTTTTTCGACGATCCCTTGAAGCTCCATATCGGAAGAATAGACGTATAATTCCATACCGCTACACCCCCAAATACAAGTTATTGTGATAAATGGATACTTCGAGATTTTCCGCGTTTGTATCCGCTGAATATCGGAAAAGGTTATCGCCCACGGCAAGCTGTAAATATGAACTGTCAACGTCCAAATAACGGAAAGCGTCGGTTTCAACGCCGCCGCGTAACAGTTTTACGGATTTTTCGCCGTATCCCGTCGAAACGGTCAGCACGTCGCCCGCTTCAAGCGAAATATTCGCTTTTATGAACTCCTGTGTATTGACGTTCAAAAGCTGTGGATTTGTCAGCGCTCCCAGCGCGCGGAACTCGATACGGATACCGCTTTTCACGTCGCCGGAATTGAACACGTTGACGATCAGCGAAGGCTGGCGGTATCCGATTTCCCAATCCTCCGTTATCTCCAGCCCGTCCGGAACGGGAAATTCAAAGCCGCCGATCCACGTTGCTATATCCTCGCGCGTTTCCGCCTCTTCCCGCCAAAACGGATTAAGGCACGAAAGCTGGATTGTGAATTGCTCTAATATCGTCCCGCGCTTGAAGATCGGCGCATTGTTGATCGTGCAACCGATAACCCGCTTGAAGTCGCCCAATTCGTAAGTAAGCGTCGCGGAATACTGCGGATTTAATATCCTGTTCAGATTTCGGCGCAATTCCTGCACGGCGATTTTGTCCCGCTCCTTGATATGCCCTACGATGTCAATATCGCGGCTTTCAATGCGGTATCCTAAATAGGTATCGCCGTCCTGTCCCATACTGTTTGTTGAATATATGGCGTTCTGCACGTCAGACAAGCCGGAAACGTCCTTGAAGTTTACGTGATACGAAGAAGAAGGGGAAAAGACAATGCTTTCCCCCCGCTCGTTCGTGTAGGTCAATTTCTCTTGTGTTTTCATCAGCCCATTACCTCCCGCGCAATCATTCTGAACTGCCGCGCCGCTTCGCGCTGTTGCTGGGCGTAGGAAGTATCGTTCGCGTAGATGTTTTGTACCACCTCGAAGCGCGCTTCCTGTCTGCCGCCTTTGCGCGGGCGCGGTTCCGGATCGCCGGGAACGGCGTTATCGGTCGCCCTGCGGATCGTCTTTTCAACGTTTCGCATTTCGCGCCCGAAGCCTTCGGCAAGCCCCTGCGCCATATATTCGCCGATACCCGCAAATACTTTCGACGGGGAAGCAATATCCATTTCATCTTCAACCGCCGCGACAATTTCGCGCATCATCGAACGCACGCGGCTTTCCAGCCAGCTCGACATATTTTGAAAGCCCTGCCAAATGCCGCGCACCATTTCTTCGCCCGCCGCCACGAAGTCGGATACAAACGAATTCAGCGCGGTAATAACGGGCTGTACGATTTGCGCCACTTTTCCGGTGATCTGCGGGATACCCTGCACCATTCCGGAAGCTATATTCTTGTCGATCGTAACGCCCGCTTGAATGAACTTTTGATTTTGCGCGGTGAAGGCGGTTATAATGCTCTGCGTGATTTGCGGTATCTTTGCCGTGATCTGCGGGATACCCTGCACCATACCGGAAGAAATCTGATTGTCAAAATCCTGTCCGGCTTGAATGAGCCTTTGCGCCTGTGCGTTCAGTCCGGTAATAACCTTCTCGACGATCGCGTTTATCGCTCCGGAAAGCCCTTCGATATTCGCCATAATGCCGTCATTCACGGCGCGCACCGCTTCGGCGGCGGTAAGCTGTCCCGCTCCGCCCATTGCGGCGGTCATATCAGCCGAAACGCCGTCCATACTTTCGCCGAAGCCTACGCCCACGCCTTCGCCCATATTCGTACCGATTTCGGCGAACACGGTTGAAGGGGAGTGAATGCCGAAGAAACTTTTAATCCCGCTCACAAGGGAAGAAGCCCAGCCGGTTACTTTGTCCCATAACCACGAAGCCGCGCTTGAAATACCTTCCCACAATCCGTGAAGAAGGTTTGCGCCCGCACTCACCATTTCGCCGCCCAAACTTGCGAACGCCTGTACGATACCGGAAACGATCTGCGGAACCGCTTTGACAATTTCAACAATGATCGTCGGCAAATTCTGAATGAGGGAAACGAACAACTGAACGCCCGCTTGAATGATCTGCGGGATATTCTGCACAAGCGCGTTTACAATCCCGCTGATAATCTGCGGGATCGCCTGTACGATCGTCGTTATGATCTGCGGAAGCGCCTGTATCAGCGCCACAAGAAGGTCAATGCCCGCTTGAACAATCTGCGGGATATTTTCAAGAAGCGCTGTAATGATCCCATTTATGATTTCCGGAATAGCCGAAACAATCGTCGTAATGATTTCCGGAAGGGCGGAAATAAGGGAAGTCAGAAGGTCGATACCCGCTTGAATAATTTGCGGGATCGCCGCCAGCAGTCCATTAACAAGGCTCGTTATCACTTGCGGAAGCGCCGCTACAAGAACGGGGATCGCGTTAATGATACCCTGCGCCAGCCCTGTAATAAGCTGTAATGCCGCGTCAATCAGCATAGGGATATTGTCGATCAGCGTTTGCACCAACTGCGTAATAATCGAAACGATCGTCGGAACAAGCGTCGGCAAGGCTTGCGCGATACCTGTTGCAAGCGTCCCGATCATCTGCAAGGCGAATTCAAGGAAGGTCGGAAGCATCGTCCCAAGCTGTTCAACGATGAACGTTACAAGCCCCAGCAAGCCTTCGGAAAACTGTTGCGCCGCGCCTTCTGCGCCCTCCAGCGCTCCTGTCAGCCCTGTTCCGATCAGCTCGACGAACGGCGTTATCTGTTGCAGAAGATCCGCCGCAAGCTGTTTCAGCTTCGTAACGATAGGTTCGGCAATCGCCCCCAGCGCCGCCATAGCGCTGTTAAGGTTCGCCGTTGCCTTCTGCGCTTCGATAATATCGCCGTTTACCTCTCTGTAAGCCTCCGCCGCGTCGGAATAAAGCCCGTTCAGCGTTTCCGTAATCAGCGCTTGCCGCTCCTGCTCCGTTGTGCAAGCGTCCAGCTTCGATTGAAATTCATCTTCCGAAACGCCCGCCCAATTCAAAGCGTCGGCAAGCCCGCCCGTAATCTGTCCGGTTTTCGCCGTTTCGTTCGCGGCTTCCGTCAAGTTTTCGATCGGCAAGCTGTCGCCGAAGGTCGCATAAACGCCCGTCGCAATATCCGTCCACGTCGCCAGCTCCTGCTCGTTGTTCGTAAGCTGTGCAAGGTGTGCGGCGGCTTCGGTTGCCTGTCCGTCGTCGCCAAGAATGCCGTACAATTCGGTATAAGTGTTCTTTGCATCTTCCGCCGAATGCCCCGCCGTTGTAAAGCCCGCTTCCAGCTTGCCCATATTTTCGCGTGCTTCGCGCGTACTCTCTGCAAGCCCTAAAAAGGCGGTAGCCGCCGCGCCGATCGCCGCGCCCATTGCGGCAACGCCCGCCCCGATTGCCTTTCCTACTTTTCCCACGGTGTCGCCGACGCTTTCCCAATCGATCTTTGAGCTTTTCAGTTTCTTTGAAGTGTCGTCAAGCTCCCGTTGAACCTTCACCATTTCGGCGCGTGTGTTGTTAAGGTTCGTTTGCATTTTCTGATAGGCGGGATCGGTAGGATCGATCCCACCTTCACGCATTTTCTTCAATGCCGCTTCTGCGGCTTTCGCTTTCTTTGCCTGTTCGTCAAGCTGTTTTTGTAGAATATCCTGCTTCCGTGTAAGCGCTTCAATACTTTCCGCATTGTCGCCGAATTCCGCCGTCGCCAGCTTCATTTCCGATCCGATTTCGCGAAGGGAAGTATTGATACCTTTACAGGCGGCGCGGTATTCTTTTTCGCCTTCAAGAATAATTTGCGATTTGATTTGCTCTTCCTTCGCCATTTACAACCCTCCTAACACGTCGTCAATATCGGCTTCCGGCTCTTCCGGCTTGAAGCGATCCGGATTGAATTGTTTGTGTATCCTAAAAAGCGTCAAGATTTTATACGGTGTCATTCGCCATACTTCGGCTTCGCTCCACCGAAGAAGCGTAACGCCGATATAAAGAAGGCGGGCAAGGTCGATTATTCCTTGCCCGCCGCCGCGTTTTTTCTGATTTCGTCGTCCTCTCCGTCGTCCTCTTCATCGTCGCGGGCGGGCGGCTCTTCCGTGCCGTTGTTGCCCAGCGAAAACGCCTTGAAGATCGAAGATTTCACTTCGTTAAAATTGCCCGTATGAATGAGTTTGCCCACCTGCTTTTCGGTAAGCTCTTCGTCGCCGTCCTCTGCACCTTCGTTCAGAAGCAGGGTAAGAAGCCAACGAAGGTTCTTCACGCTGTCTTTTCCGGAAAGCGCCTTGTCCAGCTTGTCAAAGCCTCCGAATTTGTCCTGCATTTCGTCAATAACGTTCAGACTGAAAAGAAGGTGTCTTTCCTTGTCAAGTGTGATCGGGAAACGCCCGTCTTTAATTGCGCTCATAAAACAATAAGCGGGAAGCCGTTTCCGGCTCCCCGCTGTACCCCCTTTCTAAATTAGCCCGCCGAATCAGTATTGTTCGGCTCTCTCACCGTAGTAAACCAAGCCGCCGCAACGCTCTCGGTCGGCAATGCGACGTGTTCAGCCTTCCACAAGCCGTCAGAACGCTTGATGAACTGCCCGACGATCTCCGGCGTAGTAAATTCGATACTGTCGCCTTTCGTCTGGTAGTTTTCGGAAGGGATCGCGAACTTCACCTTGTAAAGCCAAATGTACTTATAGCTTCCGCCCGCTTTCTTCGCGCGGAAGCCGATTGCGAAATAAGGCGGTTCGTCCGTATCCGAACCGTAAACCACCATATCGTCGTCCTGCTGTTGCCCAAGCAGGGCGGCAAGGTCAGCCGGAAGAAGGTCATTGACGTTCAGCGTCAATTCTCCCGAAACAAATTCCTTTACAACCTCGTCGGCTCCGTCGTCCGCGTAAAGGATCGCTTCGGCAACCTCCACGGAAAGCTCCGCCGAAATTGCCTTCGCCATTTTTACGGGCGTGCCGTATTCCTCCACGCCGCCGTCGCCGATCGTGATAGGCGCGCGGTAAAGGTCGCGCAATCCGATTGTAGCCATATTCGTTATACCTCCATATACTTGAATTCCACGGGAACGTGATAATAGCCCGTGTTTTCCTCGAACACTTCCGGATCAAACGTGATCCCGTAGAACCCCGCTTCCTTCAATGCCCGTTTTGCGCTCCGCATAAGGGCGATATAATCCACACGGGAATAAATATCCGCCCTGTACGTGAATTCCTCCGCGCCGCTTTCATCGTCCGAAAAATGGGTATCCAGCCCCACGACAATCTGATACGTGATAAAGGTTTCTGCCTTTCCGGTGTAAATCAGCCGTTCGACGGGATAGCCCAGCTTTTCAAGCGTCGTTTTTACAAGTGTATCAACGTCCGTCATTTTGCTTCGCCTCCCATACGCGGCGCATTTCATCGTTTACAGCGTCCGCCGCCTTCGTATTCGCCGCCGTGAACCACGGGCGCGCTGGCATATTCTTTCGTCCGTATTGCAGGACGAAGCCTTTTGTCGCGTTCCGTACCCCGTGCCTGTCTTTCCCGTCCGGATATACTTCAACCATCTTCCCGTTGTCCCGCTCCTTGATTTTGGAAACAACGATCGACGCGGCAAGATCGCCTGTGCTTCGGCGGCTCCGGAACATTGTTCGGATTTCCGCCCGCTGTGCTTCCTGCATTACCGCGCCGCCAGCTTTCAGCATTTCCGGTACTGCCTCTTCCGCGATTTTCGCGCGTTGAAGCATTTGTTCTTGTAGGTCGTCAAGCCCCACAACGTTAAACCGTGCCATTTCCGCCGCCTCCTTCCGTCGTGCCTCCCGCCGCGTTTGCGGCGCTCTGCGCTTCGGGGAAGCTGGAAAGCGTCAATTCCACAAGCTCTCCGTCGTCGTGAATGTACGTCCGAAGAATGCGATAGCGTTTCCCGCTCGAAACGGGATATTCCGCGATCGTTTCCCCGCTATATTCCATTGCGTAAACGTCGAACTTGATTTCGGCGGCGTGTCCCGCCATTTCCGCTTTGTAGAACTCCGAATACCCTACGGATTTTTTATCAGCGAAAACCGTTGTCGCCGTTTCCGGCTTCCTTGTAGGGAAGCCGTGTTCGTTTGTCCGCTCCGAAGGTTCGGAAAGCGCGATCAGCGTTATTTGATCTCTCCAGCCCATTATCCGCCACCGCCTTCCGTGTATTCGTCAGACAGCGACAAGGCGCATTTCAAGTAATCGTATGCTTTCCTGTGCCTTTCGCCTTCGCCGCCGAAGTTATCTTCGGATTTCGCGTACAGAATGATTGCGCGGTCTAAAAGGGGATCGCCCAGCGTTTCGCTGGACGATCCCGCATTTTCCGGAACGTTGATACCGACAAGCCGAAGATCAGCGATACCGGAAGTAATGTAATCTTCGATTTCGTCGTCAAATACGGCGGCTGTTTTTCGCAAAGCCAGCTTTACCTTGTCAAGCATCATCGTTCAACCCTCCATTACGCGCCCGCCTTTACCAGCTTCACGAAGGCTTCGCCGATTGCGGGCTGGCAATCAAAGATCGCAATACCGCTGTATTTGTAGCTGTTCGTGTCGATGTCATAGGCGTTCTTGACGTTGATACTTTCCGCAAGGTTCGCGCAAACCTTCTTGAAGTCGCCCAAGAAGGCTTCGTGTTCCTTCACGTAATCGGACAGAAGAACCGGATAGCCGTAAACAAAGTAGCTGTTGCCCTGCACGGTTACAATATGGTTCTTGCCGGTATCCTGCAACGGCATAAAATCGGTGAACAAGGTTCGCTTGCTCATAACGAATTTTGCGTTGCGGTCGTATCCGGCGTTCAGAAGCCCGATCAGCGTCTGGACATTCGCGGCGGTAAGGGAAGCAGAAGCGCCCACGGAAACGCTGTTCGTTGCGCCCCAAGTGTTCGCCTTGTCAATGCCCTTCGGCTGGGAAGTGCCGGTTCCGTTGATGAAGAAATCTTCAACCTTGCGGGCGATCGCCTCTGCAAGCATATCAACGATCCAGCTTTCAAACGCCGCAATGCTCATTGTCATAACGGTATCGGAAATCTGAACCAGCTTCACGATCTCGTACCCGCTCAAGGTTACGGTGGTAAGGGTATCGGCGGCGGGAGTGATTGCGGCGTTCTCGGTGTGAATAGCCGCATCGTTGTTCGTGCCTTCCACAACGAACTTCACCGCGCCTTTAACGTGAAGAAGGGTAACTTCATTCAGCATCGGCGCAAGTTTCTTTACCTTGCTGATAATCTCGTTCGCGGTCTGCGTCGGCACAACCTCCGCGCCCGTGCCGCTGGCGTTCGCATAGGCGCGCTTCTCCGCGTCGGTAAGGGGAAGGCGGCGAAGGTTTTTTAGCCACGCGGAACGATATTCGGGCGTGCCGTAAGGATCTTCCGGATCGGCGTTACCCTCTTCCTTCTTCCCGAAAGAACGGATAGAAACGCCACCGCCCTTCGCGATATTATCCAGAATGCCGTTGCGCTTCTCGGCGGCGGCAATCAGTCCGGCGCGCTCTTCGGTAAGCTCCTTCGTTTCATTCTCCAGCGCGTCGATTTCCTCGGCTTTCATAGCGTCGCCGCGCTCTTCGATCTCCTGCTTGATAGCCGCAAGGCGGGCTTCAATCTCTTTAATTCTCATTGTGTTAAACCTCCATCATAAGTTTGATTTTAAGAATTTGCTTCCGGCGCTCCAGCCGCTCCTGCTGTTCTCTTTCGATCACTCCGTCGAAATAGGAACGCGCCGAAATATCGGTATCGGCGTTCGCCGGATAAGATACCGCCGAAACGTCGTAAACCTTCTTGATCTTCAAGATCGTTCTTGTGTGCGTGTCTTTGTTGTATGCGTCCTCCGATACGGTGAACGCCCACGACATTTTGCAAATAAGCCCCGCGTCGATACTCGCGTAAAGGCGTTTTGCCTCTTCGGTAAGGCTCAAATTTGCGGCAATAAATAAGCCGCCGTCCTGCGGTTCCAGAAGCAGGGAAGGCGGCTTGTTCTTTGCCATCTTGTTTCGGGCGAATACCATTCCGGAATGATCGAACTGCATAATCACGTCGGACAGGTCAGCGCCTACAAGCGCGTTCCGGTCGATCATTTCGCAATACTTGATCCCGCCGTATTCGTACATAACATACGGCTTATTGAACGTTGTTGCGAAGCCTTCGACGTAATAATCGGTGTCAAACCTCTTCTCCGTTGTCCCCTGCGGGATCATCAGCGGCTGGAACATTTGACGGTATTCCCGTTCCTTCACTACTGGCATTCGGTGTAACCTCCTTTCCTAACTCTGATACTTCCGCGTATTCCTTGCGAATATAATACTTGTCCCCGCCTTCGACGTGCGACATATTCCAAATATCCATAACGCCGTTACGGTTTAACAAGCCACGGTCAAATAATTGTGTGCTGATATTCAGCTTCGTATTATTGCTTGCGTATTGAAGCCTGTTCGCGGTAAACGTGATCGCGTTCCCGAAGGATAATTCCCGCTGTGTATAGGTCATATTCGACATAACCAGCGAAAGCTGGATCGCGAAAGGCTCGATCTTGCCTTCGTAGTAAGCGTTCCATTCATCTTCGGTATAGCTGTTCTGAATGATTTTCGCGTTCGTCCCGAAGTAGTTAAAGACATTTTCGTTGATCTGCGCCATCTGTGCGGCGTTCACGGTGAACGGCTTGCTTTCAATCGGCTTTACGTCTGCAAATTTTGCATCGTAGATCACCATTCCGGATTGATTATCCGCCGAAAGGTTATCCGCCGTGAAGCGCTTGCGCTCTTTCGTAATATCCTCCGGCTTTAGCATATTTGCAACCTTCGCCAAGAAGCGAATAGAAGCCGAATTCTTTACGCCGTTGATAATTCCTTGATTTTGCGTATGGATCAACTGCATTGTAGGTCGAAGCGCGGCGTTGCTTTCCCCGAAGAAATCGTCGCTATACTGAAATTGCGTCAGCACCCCGACGCGCTCGAACTCGATTGCCGCCCTCTGCCCGTTTGCGAACGTGTAGCGCAAGAACGGCGCGCCCTTGTATTCGACAACCTCGCAACGCTGTGGAAGCAGGGGATAATACCCCGCGATCCCGCCGTATTCATCTTCGATCGGAACAATGAACGCCGTGTTATTCACCGAAAGGATCGTCGCGATCCGGTAAATAAATTTTGACGTGTCCATAAACGGATTAGGGCGGAACTGCAATACCCTTTCAAGGTTCTTGTATGCCGTACCGCTGATTTCCGGTTTCAGCTTTGAACAAAAATTTGCAAACGAATGGATCGCCGCCCGCGTAAGCTCCATTTCGTAAAGGCTTTCCGGTGCGTTCGTGAAAACGGGCGAATACCCGTTAAGCATTTTGAAATATCCTTCCGCTTGAATATCCGAACGCGGTTTTCGGAAAATCGTTTCAAAAATTCCCATAGTGTTTATCACCCCGCATTTTTCAGCATTTCGCCGATCTCGTTATAATACTTCTGCCGTACTGTCATAGCGTCGATCACGGAAACGAAGCCGTCGATACGCGCCCGCTGTTCGATTTTTACCGGACGGAATTTTCGCGTTTCCATATTGTGCTTTAACGCGACGTTAAGGAAATGTGCTTTCAGAAGGTTATTATCCGCGATCTTGAAATTGCCGTCTTTGATTATGCCTTCAAATTCTCGGATAACGGGCGCAAGGTTTTCACCCTGCCATACGTCGTCCGTCTGGAAGCCCGCCGCCTTCAAGTCGTCAATCAGGTATTGCGCGCTGTAACGGTCATACCCGATCTTTAGGATATAAATTCCGTACTGATCCCGAAGGGTAGAAAACCATTCGTAAACGTCCCTGTAATCGACGTGATTTTCGCCGGACAGCTTCACGATCCCTTGCTTGACGAAAATATCATACGGCACGCCGTCCACCGCTTGCGCGGTTTCAAGCCTGTTCGCGGGCATAAAGAATTGTGTGAAGGCATACAGCACGCCGCCGCGCTCGATTATCACCGAAGCGGCGGTCAAGTCTGTTGTTTGCGATAGGTCGATACCGCCCACCGCGTAGCTGTCTTTGAAATCCTCCAGCTTTATTTTTTCTCCCGCTCGATCTACGACGACATAATCAAGCCAAGCGACGGAAGAATTCTGCTTGATATTGCAGTATTTGCAAAGGAATTCAGCCCGCTTTGAAAGGCTCATTTCCGCAACGGCGATTTCCTCTTTGAAGAACTCCGGCGAAACGGAAACGCCCATATTCGGATTTGCTTTTTTAAGCTCTTCAAGGTCGTTCCATTTCTCCACGTCGTCGATCATATAAAGCAGGGGAAGAAGGCGGCGTTCCTTGCTTCCGCCTTTCAAAAACGCCGTAGAACGCGCCATCAATTCGTCGAAGATACCGTCGTTTTCATATCCCGCCGTGCTGATAGACAGGATCAGCGGCTGGCGGCGCGCGCCAAGCGCGGATTTCATAACTTCGTATTGCTTCAAGCCGCCGTCGCCGCGCCACGACGCTACTTCGTCGTTCACAACCAAATGCGGATTGAAGCCGTCCGATTTCTTCGCGTTGAATGCCAGCGGCTTTATCGCCGTGTTGCTTTCCTCGATGTAAATATCCGAACGGCGCTTCTTCGCAAGCTCTGAAAGCTCCGGTTCTTTTTTAATCATCTGGAAGAAGTTATCGTAAACGATGTTCGCTTGTTCCAGCTTCGGCGCAAGGCAATAAATCTTTGCGCCGTATTCGCCGTCAAGATAAGCCATATAAGCGATCACGGCGGAAGCGAAAAGCGTTTTGCCGTTTTTCCGCCCGATCACAATGAACACTTCGCGGAATATCCGCACGTTATCTTCGTCAACAATCCCGAAGATCAGCGATACCGCCGCTTTCTGCCATAGTTCCAATTTCAGAAGGTCGGTTCGTCCTTCGCAATGGTGGCAGAAGTTTTCGATAAAGCGAATTGCCTTGTTCGCCTTCTTTGCGTTGAAAAGAAAAAGCCCGTTTTGAAGCCCGCTAACGATGTATTCATAAATCAGCCGCACCCATTTTCCGACGACGATTTTTCCCGTCGTTATGCCGTCGTAATACTCGTAAATGTAATTTGAAAACGGCATTTTCATTCGTCCCGCAAGGCTTGCAAACGGCTTTCTTTTTTCTTTTCGGGCGGCACAAGTTCGCAAAGCTGTTTGATTATGGCGGCGTGATTTTTCGTCATTGCGATATGCGTTTTTACCGCGTCGCTCTGTTTTGTCCCGCTCTGATTTGCACCGTTTTGGTATTCGACGGTGTAGCCCTCTTCGTTGATAATTTCTTGTAGCTCTTCAAGGGATACCGCCATAAATGCGGCGTTGCGGATCAGACTTTCGACGGTCTGCAACTTGTTTTTATCCAAGTCGCGGAAAACCCTCTTCAATCGGTTTATCTCTCTCTTAATCTTTTGATCTTTCGTTAACTCCTTCTTTGTCGCCATAAATATCACCCCTTTTCGGCGGATACCTACACCCCTTTTTCGCGTACACCCGTTATGCGCGCGCCTGCGGAGTAAAATTAACCTCCCGCCCTCGGTGTTTCACCCTCCCTAAATCCTCGGCGAATAGGGGGGAGTATCACGTTTCCGTTTTCGTCAAACGAATATCTTTTTTTCCGCTTCGATCGATGGTGTTCTTTGTTATGGCAGTCTTGACAAAGCGCTTCGAGATTGTTCCACGAAAGCGCAATGTTCGGATCGTTTACGTTCTGTTTAGTCAAGTATGTTTTGTGATGTGCTATCTTTGCAACAACGGGATTGTGCGGCGTAGAACAACGTTCGCATAAGTAGCCCTTCGATTGCAAGAAGGCATCGCGGCAAGCGTGCCACGCTTCGCTGTTATAGAACTGCTCTGCCCACGGCTTCATACTCGCACCTTCCTTTCCCGTGCATAATAAAAGCGCCCTTCCGGATTGCTCCGAAAAGGCGCTATTCGCGCGTATGTGTATTGCGTAAGAATTCATCGTAAACAGTATAGCATATAAATATACCCCGTTCCACCCCTCGATATTGTCGCGATATTGTCACTTATTCGCCCGCCTTGTGCCTGTACGTCGCCGCGCTCACCGCCGCCGCGATCCCGAATACGCATACCGCCATATCGTTTACGATCTTGTTACGCCATCTGCACGCGGTCTTTACGCCTTTCAGAACGCCCGCTTCTTCAAGGTCAAAGGCTAATTCCTCCCACGTGTAGGGCTTGCCGCTCTCGCGCGGTCTGCCTTCGTAGTCCTCGCCGAAGTAGTACATACGAACAACCGTGAATTCCTTGCGATCGCGGTAAAGGTTTATAGCCCTCTCCAATCGCTCGAAGCCGTACTTCGTTTCCCGATACTGCCGCCTTTTTTCTTCCCGCATTTCCTCGACAATATCGGCTTCGGTTTTCTGCTCGTAGTATCCCGCGCTTTTACTGCCCGCCGCGAAGGTCTTTCGCCCTGCGTGATACTCCACTTCGCAATAGCCTTCTTCATCAGCGACAAGCGCCGCCAGCTTCTTGTAGTTATACAAAAGCGTTTCCATAGCCTTGAAGTAATTGACATAAGCGCCCGCCGTGTTTCTGTATGCTTCATAAGCACCCGCGCGGGCGGCTTCGTTGATTGCTTCGCGCAACTCTTCGGAAATGCCCGTTTTTTTCTTCGCCATTTTCAGCCCTCCGTTTCTCGCCGTAGATAGTCGATAATTACGTCTGCGGCTTCCTGCCATCCCTTGCAGATCGCCGCCGCGTAACCCTGTTTCAAAAGCCCGTTGATCCAGCGCACCTGTTCTTCGCCGATCCTTCCGCCGCGCTGTCGTTTAAGCTCAATGTAAAGCCCGTGATTTCCACCGCGCGCAACGGGAAGGCATAGATCGGGAACGCCGGATTTTACGCCCTGCGCCCGAAGGCGCGCCGCTTCGATTTTGTTTCGGCTTCCGCCGTTCGGAACGTGATACAAAAGCGCCAATTCCGGAAAGCGCCCCGATTGAAGCGCCGCCCATTCAAAAAGCGCAATTTGTTCTTCGGCTTCCGTAGGGACGGGAAGGGGAAGCGTACTATTTTTCCGCATTTTGCTTCACCTCCCAATCCTCGAAGAAGAAAAAGGGCTTGTTCTGCGCGATCGCTTCGCCGAACTCGTATTTTGCGCCTTTGCTCTCTTTCCAGTCCGGAAGGAAACAGATTTCGGCGCATTCGGTCAGCATTGCGCCCGACATTCGCATATAGGCTTCCCACGTGAAGCCCTCCGAAGGCAGTAACGCCGGATTGACGACAATAAAGCCGCCGTCCTCCAGCTTCTTCTGCGCTTCATAGAATTTTGAGCGGTAGAACGGATCGCCCGTGATCTTCCCCGCAAGGTAAAGCGTCTTTTTCTGCATTGTGTTTCCTCCCTTCGTCAAAACAGCGTCGTTTGCGCCGCCTTTTCCTGTTCCTCCAGCAGATCAAACAGGCGCATTTGCGCTTTTTCTTCTTCAAGCCGCCTGTTTGCCGCCGTGTAATATTTCTCGTTGATTTCAAACCCGACATAATCAAGCCCGCCGATCCGCCGGCAAGCGACAAGGGAACTTGCGCTTCCGGCGTGCGTGTCCAAAATCTTCATACCTTTTCGGGCAAACAGGGACAAAACCCATTCATACAGCTTCACGGGCTTTTGCGTAGGGTGGATCGTCCCTTCTCTCTGCAATTCAACGCGGTTCAAGGTAAAAATCCGTGTCGGCGTGTCGAAACTGGTATAAGCAAGTTCGCAATCGGACATTGAAAGCCCGCGTTGCCCCTTGTCCCATATAAGCCAGCCTTTATGCGCCTGTTTCAGCATCGGAACAAAGTAATTCCCGCCCCATATAACTTGATTTCTGGATACCCGTTCAAGCTCTCTGAAATATTCTTCGGTCGGCGGCTTGCTGTCCCAGCCTTCCCGCGAATGCTCTTTCCGGTTATGCTTCGGATTTCTGCAAACCCGTTTCCGCTGTCCGTCAATCCCGATCCCGTAAGGTGGATCGACGATCGCAAGATCAAAGAAGCCGTCTGGAAACTCCCGCATTCCCTGCATACAATCCAGATTATAAAGCCTGTTCAATTCAAGCAATGCCGATCACCCCTTTCTTTGTCTTTTTCTCCCACCCCTCCGCCCCTCCCGCTGGGAGGGGGACAGGCTCAAAGGAATAAACCCCGCGCCGATCCGTTATGCACATTTCCCCGCCTGTCATTGTGGAAAAGGGAAGCCGCCTTGATAGATTTTCTTTCCCCGTCGCCGCCCTGTTCCTATCACTCACGGTTCACCCTGTCAAGGT
>ERZ857750.807-NODE-807-length-37781-cov-5.862853_pt1 | contig 37781 bp, 33 predicted proteins | sample MGYA00519915_ERZ857750 | MGnify/ENA primary metagenome ERZ857750 (study PRJEB31778, sample SAMEA3449358) | human gut metagenome | biome: human gut; feature: human-associated habitat; material: faeces | place: United Kingdom | collected 2010/2012 ...
TTTTGCAACTAATCATCCTTCTCTTTTTAGTGTAGTTGTTAGCTTAATTCTTATAGGTATTGGTGTTGGATTTACTATGGGTACACCTTTAAATTATATGATGTTATCTCATACAAAAGAAAGTCAGTCAAACTCAGCCCTTGCAACACTTTCCCTTGTACGTTCTATAGGTACTGCTGTAGCTCCAGCAATTATGGTTGGTTTTATTGCCCATGCAGGTGCAAATATTCAAGATGAGATTATGAAAGATATGCCTGACAAAATAAGTATTCCCAAATTACCTTATGCAGATGAAATAACAAAGGAATTCGATGATTTAAAATCAAATTCTCAAATGAAAGATAAACTAAAAGATATGGATATGCCTGATTTAACATCTATGGAAACTGTAAATATAGACTTTGATAATAAAGATTCTGATTACAAAATTTCTGATGATTTAATTGAACTTATGAAAAATTCTGATGTTACTACTATAACTGAAAATTCTAAAATCATGGCCAAAGCAATGTTTGATGAAACTACACCTGAAGTTATAGGTGAAATTCAAGGAGGTATTCAAAAGGTGTTGATGGTATAGATAAGGGAATTAATTCTCTTGATAAATCTATTGATGAATTAAACACAGGATATAACAAGTTAAGCAATGCTTATGAACAAATAAATACAGGCTATGATAAGTTAAGTGCAGCTTACACCAAGGTAAATTCATCTTACAATAAAATGAATGATGCCTATATTAAAGCCGATAAAGCTATGAAGGATGCTATAAAAAATAATAAAAATAGCAAGTATAATATGAAAGGCATGAAAAATAATTCTTATTCAACAGTTGGAGCAACTTATTCTAATAATAAAAGCTCTATGAAAACTAAGACTAAATATGAAAATATTTCTAGTGAAAGTAAGATGCCTAATATGGAAAAAATGCCTGCTAATATGACTACTATGACTTCTAAGCTAGATGATATGAAAAAACAAGTTAATACTATGAAATCAAAAATGGATGATATGAAATCTCAAATGAATACTATGAAAGCCCAATCAAATAAGATGAAATCTCAACTTGATTCTATGAAATCAGCCCTAACATCAATGAAAGAAACCTCAACTTCTATGAAATCACTAAAAGAAAAAATGATTGTATTAAAAAATTCTATTCCTAATGCCTTTGAAGAAGGAGAAAAATCTTATCTTAAAGAAATTGATAAGAGAAGTGATAAAATTGAAAATACATTCCAAAGCGTTCTTAATAAAGGATTTAAAAATGTTTATTTGACAACAGGAGTGTCTTCAATCTTAGGTTTATTTTTATTATTCTTCTACAATGATAAAAGTAAAAAAGTTAATGAAAACTAAAAAATTCACTTCGTTTAAGTCACTGCATGGGCGCTACACTTTGAGCGACGTGTCGGCGAAACACTTTATGTCGCCAACGACTTTATCCGTTGCTCAAATTAAATAAAAATCAGGATTCATCATAGAACCCTGATTTTTTTATTTAAATTAATACATCTATATTTTTTGTGGCAATAAGATCCACATTTAAATTTAAAATGTTATGTTTTATTATATCTCCTATTTTTACAGGAGCATCAACAGTGATATTTTTTATTTCATTCATTACTTCAAATATTTTATCTTTAGGTATACTACCATTTAATCTAACACTTACAATCTCTAAATCTCCATTTATAACTTTTACAGAAGATGATATATTTCTCTTAGGATTTGTCAGTTCTTGATTAACATATTCTTTTCCCTTTTTACAAGTGGCACCTTCAATATTTACAATTTTATCTTTATCTAACTCAACTTCTATCTCGCATCCATTGGGACAAATTATACAAGTAAAGATTTTCTTCATCTTATCACCACCTTTAAATCTTCCCTATCTTTTATATCATCTTTACTAATTTCAATTTGAATCATTTCTGCTGGTATGGCTTTTTTCATCTTTTTAGATTTTATAAGATTATCTCCTTGATAAATTTTAATTAGGGCATTTTTTAAAGGCTTTCTTACTCTCATAGATAAAATAAAATCCTGCGTACCACTTATTTTTTGAGGAATAGTATGACCTATATTGCTATCTTTATTTAATTTAATTTCACAAGGAGCAAGTTTTTCTCCTTTTATATATTTTGCAACTTGCATAGCTAGTCTTTCTCCTTCTAGTGAGACAAAATCAACAAGGTCATGGACATGAAGTACATTACCTGCCACAAAAATACCTTCCACACTTGTTTGGTAATTTTCATCTATAATAGGTCCTTTTGTATTACTATCAAGTTCAACTCCTGCTTTTAAAGATAATTCGTTTTCTGGAATTAAGCCAACAGATAAAATTAAAGTATCACAATCATAATCTTTTTCAGTTCCTTCAATTATTCTCATATTTTCATCTACTTGACTAACACTTATTCCTTCAAGTCTTGACTTACCTTTAATTTTAGTTACTGTATGACTTAGATGTAGGGGAATATTATAATCATTCAAACATTGCTGAATATTTCTAGGAAGTCCACTAGCATAAGGAAGTATTTCAAAAACACCTTTTACATTGGCACCCTCTAGTGTCATACGTCTTGCCATTATCAACCCTATATCTCCTGAGCCTAAAATAATTACATTTTTTCCCACCATAGTATTTTGCAAGTTTATATAAGATTGAGCCACACCTGCTGTATAAACACCTGCTGGTCTACTTCCTGGTATACTTATAGCTCCTCTAGTTCTCTCCCTACATCCCATGGCTAATACTACTGCTTTTGCTTTATATTTAAGCATTCCCTTTTTATTTATAGCTACAACTTCTTTATCATGTGTTAAATCAATAACTGTTGTATCACTTATATATTCAATATTATTTTTTATAACTTCATCTATAAACCTTTGGGCATATTCTGGACCACTTAAAGTTTCACCAAACCTAGTTAAACCAAATCCATCATGAATACATTGTCTAAGTATGCCACCCAATTTTTTCTCCCTTTCAATTATTACTATATCCTCTATACCACATTCTTTTAATTTTACGGCAGCTGCCAAGCCAGCTGGTCCTCCGCCTATTATTACCACATCTTTTTCTATAATCACTATACTCTCACCTTCCCCACAAACATATTTGAGTTTTTTCTATTGTAGAGTATTTCTTCTTCTTTTTTATTTTTTATTTCTTTTATCAATTTAGTTATTCTAGTTTGACAATATCCACCTTGGCATCTTCCCATCATGGCACGAGTTCTATATTTAATTCCCGTAACAGTTTCTACTCCTAGGGGATTATTTATGGCAGCCAATATTTCAGCCTTTGTTATTGTTTCACATCTACAAATTATCTCTCCGTAGTTTTCATCTTTTTCTATTAATTTTTCTTGAATTTCTATTGGTTTATCTTTAAATGTTTCTATACCTTTTCTGTATTTATTAAAATATGGATTTTTTTCAAGATTTTCTTTTTGTGATAGTATACTTACTACATATTTTGCAATTGGCACTGCACTAGTAAGTCCTGGTGATTCTATTCCTGTTAAATTTATTAGATTTGTTATATCATCTCTTAGCTCTATTTTAAAATCATCATAACCACCCTTGTCTTTATTTACAAGTTTTGGTCTAATACCTGAGAAATTTCTTATAAAATATTCTTTTTTAATATGAGGAAAAATTCTTCCTCCATCTTCTATCAACAAGTCCATTACTTCTTTTGTTGTGGAATAATCATCTTTTGAGTTTATATATTCACTACTTGGACCTATAAATACATTACCATCAATAGAAGGTGTTAAATGTATACCTAGTCCACCCATTTTTTCATTGGGCACTGGATAAGCTGGCATATTTAAGTATTTTCCCAATTTTTGATCTAAAATAAAATATTCTCCTCTGCAAGGATATATGGTGTAATCTTCAATTCCCATCATTTTTCCTATTTTATCACTATTAAGCCCTGCTGAGTTTATTAACCATTTACTTCTATAAACATTTTTATTTGTTTTTATTTTGAAAATACTACTTTCTTTTTCCAATACTTTCTTTATATCTAATACTTCATTATCTAAAAAGTATTTCACTCCATTTGACACTGCATTTTCTGCCATGGCAATAGTATAAATAAAGGGATTTAGTATTCCTGTTTGTGGTGAATAAAGGGCAAAATTACCTTCTACATAAGGTGATAATTTTCTAATTTTATCTTTATTTATAATTTCTAATCCTTTGACACCATTAGCTTCTCCTTGTTCTTTCATTTTTATTAACTTTTCTTTATCTTCTTCATTAAATCCAACAACAAGTTTTCCTGTTCTTTTAAAAGGTATATCTAACTCCTTAGCTATTTCATCAAAATTTTCATTACCTTCTACACAAAACTTTGCCATAAGAGAGCCTGCTTTATTATTAAATCCAGCATGCAAAACTCCAGAGTTTCTTCCACTTGTTTCACAACATACATCAAGTTCTTTCTCTAATACACATGTATTTAATTTATATTTAGAAAGTTCCCTAGCAATGGAGCTTCCCACAACTCCACCTCCAATTATTATTACATCATATGCATAGTCCACTTTTCTCACCCCATTTTTACTTATTGATATAAGTGTATCACAACTTAGTTTACTTTAATTATTTCTTTGCAAAAATGATTTAACTTGAAAAAAAGACTCTCCATTACTACAATTAATAATATATTTTTTATATATTTTAAATTTAAAAGTGGGGCGATTTAGAATGAAATTTTTCAAGAAATTTCTATTAATTATTTTCTGTATATTTTTAATTTCAGTAATTAGTATCGGTACCTTTGTAGGTAATTTACTTTATAATACAATAATTAGTTCCAAATCTTCAAAAGATATTATTTACGCTGACTATTCTTATGAATCATCTTATTATTACGAAAATTGGTTAGCTAAGATTTCTAACTATGAAGATAAGTATATTACTTCCTTTGATAATTTAAAATTACACTCTTATATGGTTAAAAGAAAAAAAAAGACTTCCAAATGGGTTATTATTGTTCATGGTTATGGTGAGGAAGGCAAATCAGATAGTAGAAAAGCTCTTCATTTTTATAAAATGGGATATAATGTTTTAATTCCCGATTTAAGAGGTAGTGGAAAAAGTGAAGGTGACTACATAGGTATGGGTTGGGATGATAGACTAGATATTATAAGTTGGGCAAATAGTATAATAAAAGAAGATAAGCAAGCTGAAATAGTTTTATACGGTACATCCATGGGAGGTTCAACTGTTTTAATGGCTTCTGGTGAAGATTTACCTTCCAATATTAAAGCTATTATATCTGACTGTGCCTATACTTCTATTTATGATTTATTTGATTATGAAGTAAGAAATTATATGAATTCATCATCTTTTCCAATTATAGATTTTCTAAATGCAACTACCGTACTAAGAGCTGGATATTCTCTAAAAAGTGCTTCTCCAATAGATGCAGTAAAAAAATCAAAAGTACCTATTCTTTATTTCCATGGAGATAAGGACTCTTTTGTTCCAATTTCTATGATGAATAAATTATATGATGCAACTAGTTCTACTAAAAAGAAAGTAACTATAAAAGGTGGAGAACATGCCAATTCAGATTTAGCTCAACCTAAAACTTATTGGACAAGCATAAAAAACTTCTTGAAACAATATGTCAATTAAAATTAAGGCTATGATTGTAAAATCATAGCCTTAATTTTAATTTGATATATTTTTATATTGCTCTAGTATATTCTTTTAACCAGTTAGTTTCTTCTGTAGTTAAGAAAGGACTTACTGTATCGAATACCATCTTGTGATATTCATTTAAGTATGCTTTTTCATCTTCTTTCATAAGTTCCACATTTATAGCATCTAAATCTATAGGTGCTATTGTTATTGGTTCAAATTCCATAAATTGACCAAATTCATTTTTTTCACCTTTTACACAAAGCATTTCATTTTCTAATCTTATTCCATGAGAGCCAGCTTTATAAAATCCTGGTTCATTAGTAGTTATCATGCCTTCTTCTAATATTGCTGATTCTTTATTATCTAATCTAAATCCATTTGGCCCTTCATGAACATTTAGTACATGACCTACACCATGGCCTGTTCCATGGTTGTAATTAAGACCTTCATTCCATAAGATTCCCCTTGCAAGTATATCTAAATAATATCCATTAACTCCATGTAAAAATTTCACATCTGATAATCTTATCATTGCTCTAGCAACAGTTGTAAAGTGATATTTTTCTTCTTCAGTAAGCTCTCCTAAGGCAAAAGTTCTAGTTATATCAGTTGTTCCATCAAAATATTGTCCGCCTGAATCTAATAAGAATAATCCTCTATCCTTAAGTGTTATATTACTTTCTTTTGTTACACTATAGTGAATTATTGCTCCATTTGATGCATATCCAGCTATTGTGCCAAAGCTTTCTTCTATAAATTTACCTTGTTCTCTTCTAAGTTCAGTTATTTTATCTGCTGCACTTAGTTCAGTTATTTCTATTTTTCCTATGTTATTTTTTAACCAGTACATAAACTTAGTTACTGCAACACCATCTCTTATATGAGCCTTTTTAGTATTTTCTATTTCAACAGAATTTTTTTGTGCCTTAAATTTAGTTGAAGGATTCATACCATTAACTACTTTTACGCCTGCTGGTATATTTTTTAATATTGAGTAACTTATTTTATTACTATCAATTAAAACTATTTCTTCTTTATTTATAGTTTTAACAAATTCATATATTTCAAAGTAATTTTTTATTTCTACTACTTCTTCACCAAAGCTTGTTTTTATCTCATCATTTAATTTATTTTCATCTATAAATAATATGGCTTTGTCTAAAGTAATTACTGCATAAGAAAGTACAACTGGGTTATATTTTATATCCCCACCTCTTATATTAAATAACCAAGCTATATCATCTAAACTTGTTAATATATGAGTTGTTGTATTATTTTCTCTCATCCACTCTCTAACTCTAGCTATTTTACTTGTAAAGTCTTCACCACTATATTTAATATCTAATAAAAACGCTTTTACATCAGATAAAGCTGGTCTATCTTCCCATATTTCATTTAGTAAGTCATCTTCATAAGATATAGTTATATTTTTCTTAGCTAAATTTAATTCTAATATAGCTCCCATTGCTGCACTTATAGTTCTACCATCAAATCCTACTTTAGACCCTGAAGGAACTTCATTTTCTATATATTCAAAAGTAGTTGGAACGTTTTCTTGACCCATTTTATAAAGTTCTACACAAGAAGTTGATAACTCTTCTTCTGCTTGTAAAAAATATCTTCCATCTGTCCAAAGTATGGCTTTTTCTTGAGTTATAACTACAGTTCCTGCTGAACCAGTAAATCCTGATATAAACTCTCTTCCTTTAAAAAATTCTCCAACATATTCACTTTGATGATAATCAGCTGATGGAATTATGTAGGCAAATATATCTTTTTCTTTCATTAAGCTTCTTAATTTTTCAATTCTATTATTAATCATATAAAACCTCCTTTACTATTTTAAGTTTTTTAATTTATTATTTAATTTGTTATATATTTTTTTCATATGAGGTTCACTACTAGCTTTAATTGCTTCTTCTAGTTCAAACCATTTTACATCACTATTTTCATCTTCTTTAATATGAGTTATATCATTTTCATTGGCACAAAGTAAATAAGTAATATTCAAATGTATGTGAGTAGAGATATACCCTTCTTTTTTCATATGACCATCTACTCCTAAAACTTCTAAGGAAAAAATATCTTTAGATAAAGGAATTACATTTTTTAATCCAGTTTCTTCACTGGCTTCTTTTAAAGATACATGCAGTAAATCGTCATCACCATCTGCATGACCTCCAACCCATGACCATGAATCATAGATGTTATGATATACCATCAATACTTTTGTTTTTTCTTTATTTACTATCCAACAAGAGGAAGTAAAATGTCCAATCTCATTTTTTCTAGTAAGTACATCATCAAAAATATCCATATATTTTAATATAAGCTCTTTATCTTTTTGCTCTTCAATATTATAAGGTAAATAATTTTCTATTCTTTCTTTTAAACTCATATATACCTCCACTAAATAATGCTCTTATCCCAAATTTTATAACATTATTTGTCAATAATCAACTAGATAAATTCTTTACTTTATGAATATATTAGATTAATTTATAAATTTCATCTTTTGTAATATTTTTATTTTCAAACACTTTTTTGATTTTTACTGGTGAGTTTCCTAACACATATATTTTATCTGACAACAAAAGTGCTTCATCCATATCATGTGTTACAAATAAGACTGTTCTTTTTTCATTTTCTAGTATTTTTCTAAAATTATTTATTATTATTTCTTTATTTATCATATCAATAGATTTAAATGGTTCATCCATTATAATAAATTTTGACGGATAAATAAATGCTCTAGCAATATTAACTCTTTGTCTAAGTCCTCCACTTAACATTTGAGGGTAATAATCCTTGTATTCTTTTATACCAACTAAATCTAAATATTTGTCACATAAAGCATCACATTTTTTCTTATTATATAGTTTTTTTACTACTAAATTTATATTTTCTCCAACTGTTAACCAATCAATTAATCTATCATCTTGAAATATATAACTTATACTTTCATTATCTATAGTTTGAAAATTTTTCGTATCATTTTCCATAACTCCACTTATAATATTTAACAACGTACTTTTACCACATCCTGATTTACCAACAATACAATTTATCTGATTTTTATAAAAATCTATATGAAAATTTTCAAATACAGTTTTATTATTTAATTTCTTATTTATATTTTTTATACATATTATATTTTCTACCTTCTCCATATAAAAACTCTCCTCAACATTATTTTTTCCATAAGATTTAATAAAGATGAAATAATAACTATAATTATTATCCATGCAAAGATTGCCGTAGTATTAAAGTTTACTTTTTCACTTTGAATCATAGCTCCAATTCCATATAAAGGTTGTCCATAAACTTCTCCTGCAATTACTATTTTAAAACCTAGAGATATGGTGGAAGATAAAATTGAAATTAAAGAAAATTTAATGGATGGTAAATATATGTTTAAAATTTTATCTTTTCTTGATACTTTATATAAGTCTGCCATTTCTAAAATATTTTTATCTATATTTTTCATAGAGCCTAAAATGGCATCATATAAAACTGGAAATATCATAATAAATACGACTATATAAGGTGCACTTTCTTTGCTAAACCATATTAAAGTTAAAACTATTAAAACCATATTGGGAATTGAACGAGCTAGAGATGTCAGTGGAGTTAAAAAATTTTTAAATATATTAAAACTATTTGAAATTATACCAAGTACAAATGCTGATATTAAAGCCATGATAAAACTTAAAATACATCTTGTTATTGTTGAGATAACATCTAATACAAATCTGCTATCTGTAATAATTTCCTTTATACTTATAAAAACCTCTCCTAACGTTGGAAGGTAAATATTATTATTTATTTTTAAGGCTGTTATTTCCCATAAAAATAACAGGATAACACATGATAGTGCTACCTGTATTTTATTTTTATCAGAAAATATTTTTTTATTTGTAGTAAATTGACTCATCTATAACTGTTCCCCCTACAGCTTCTTTATTATAATTGTATAGTATATTAAATAATTCTTTGTAATTATTTTTAAATTCATCCACTATTATAAATTTCAGATTACATCTTTTTATAGCTTTTGATAAAACTTGTGGTTTTATTGGTATGCTTAACTCTTCTCCATAGGCTCCGGCTTGAAGAGGATTTTTATTTACAAAATCTATACTTGATTTTACTTTTGATAAAAATTCATTTACATACTCTTTATTATCTTTAGCAAAATCTTTTTTTACTATTATGCTAAACTGAGAATATCCTTCTTTTATATTAAAAGCTTTTTCGTAAGCTTCATTTGTAGATGTTAAAATTTTAAGTCCACTATGTTTGTACAATAACGTGGTAAGTGATGTTTCTGGAACTATGCCAGTTCTAATATTTCCTAGTGCCAATGTTGTAACAATTTCTGGAGCACTGCTTACATATTTAAAGTTTACTTTTGAGTCATCTACATTATTTTTATTTAATATAGATTTTGATATTATATCTATCATTGAGTTTTTTTCTATTATAGCGACATCTTTGTTAAGCAAAGTAGAGTTAAATCCTGTAATAGTTGGATCTGATGTAACTAAATAATATGAACCTTCACCTATACTTGCACATATTTGATAATTTGAGTTTTTATTATAAACCTTGGTTGCCATATCTGTTGGCACTATGGCTATATCGTATTTTTCATTATCTAAAGATTTTTCTAATTTTTCTTTTTTATTTTCTATATTGTATGTAGTATTATACCCCTTTTTTATTTCATTCTCTTCTTTTATAAGTTTGCTTATGGAAATTCCATCTAAACTATTTCCACTTATTATCTTTACTTCTTTTGATGTTAAATTGCATCCTACTGCACTTACTCCTAAAATTATAGTGAGTATTAATGTTAAGATTTTTTTCAAAATATCACTCCTAAAATAAATTAAGCCTTATTTTCATATTACTATAGTTAATAGTTTTATTCAATAAGACTTATATTACTCACCGTACTCTTCTATTTTTTATTCAATTCCTTTATCTATTTATCATCAACAAATATAGGATTATCAAACTTATCTTTAGTAACTTTTTATTATCACCTCAAAATAATCGGCGTACATGGTGCTAATATATTGGAATTCCAAATTTATAAGTAAAAAGCTAGCACCACATACATATTAATTTATATTTAAGATATCTGCCTTATATGACTAATTATATTTATATTTCTTCTTTCTTTAAAATTCCAAAATGTATATTTTCTATATTTTTTTCTTTTATCTTTCCTTTATACAAATTTTTATTATTTTCCTTATTTATTACATAAATATAATAATTCATATCTGCATCAAAACTTCCATCATAGCTTGACTCACTCATAATAATAAATATTTTATTTTTATCTTCTCTCATGTCTACTATATTTTTATTTTTATCTTCTCTACATGTTACATTTATTTCATTAATCTTTTTAACATTATATGTATTTAAATTCACAGTTATAATTTGTAATTTTTCACTTTCATCATCAAATTCACTACTAAGTAGTACTTCATTATCATCTACATAATAATTAGTAATTTCCTTGTTACCTATTTTCAAGTTTGTAACATTAACATCCTTAGTAATAACATTAAAAGCAAATAAACAAGTTTCCATCTCACCATTTTTTTTATTTTTCATGTTAACTAGAAAATAACATACATTCCCTCTAACAAATCCATTTTCATTTGAAACATTCATTTCACTTGCTTCATAAGATTTACTTATAATACATTTAGATTTTTGTGTTGATAAATTTATTTTATATAGATTTAAATATGTTTGTTTATATATATCGTCATTTCCTAGAGAGTTTTCATTATATAATGAAGATATAATTGCTAAATAAATATTGTCATTGTTTCTAACTGGTAAAACTTCGTAAACACTATCTAAATTTATACCCTCTTCCATTTCTATTTTATATTCTTTTATCTTATTTGTTTTTTTATTTTTTAGATTTATATATACCATCATATTATTTGAATCATAAGATGAATAGTCACTTCCCATTGAAATACTTGCTATTTCGTCATTATTTTCACAAATATCACTAAAACTATTGATATATTGAAATATGTCCCTATTTTCTATATTTTTTTTAGACACACTAAATCCTCTACACCCTGCTTTAACATATTTTTTAACTTCTTCTTTATTTTTAGATATTATAATTTGGTCAGTTTCATATGAGCCTCTACTTTTTTGATAAACTATATTCATATCACCTAATGCATTCCTATTTCCACATAAATCTTCCATAGTTATTTCTTCATTCATAAAAAAACTTAATAATATTATTAATAAAACCATGGATATTGATATTGCAATTAAAAATATTTTTGAAATGCTCTTTCTCATAATATCCTCCTAAACATTTACCCTTCCATTTAGTAATTTATAAGAAATCCAAATTGATAATATTCCTACTGATATATAATAAAGGATATGACTTTTTAATAATTGATCTGTATATAATATGCTACATCTAGAAATCAATATGTACATAAATATACATAATATTACATAGAAAATTCCTAGAAATCCTCCTATTTTATTAAATGACTTATGAATCATTATACCTGTAAATAAAATTATTACTAATATTACAGGTCCAAATAAAAGGTACATAACTCTATCAAGAGGATATATCCCTCCTAAAAATCTTATAATACTCATTGAAAAATTATAATTAATAATATCTATAATGTCATTAATATTAATCCCCGTCATATGTTCAATAAAAAATATCTCTAATATCCACATAATATGTTGTATTACTATAACGCCATAGATAAAAGATACTACTATCATTAACTTAGATAAAAACACATTAAATTTATTGAATGGTAATGTAAATAAAGTATATGCTACCTTTGTTTTGCTAAAAAAATCTTTATACCATATTATAAAAGTGTAATATAAACACCACATAAGTGTTAAAACCATTAAAATCATAGAAAAACCGTATATAGAATAAATCAATTCTCCATTTTTTAAAATTTTATATGATTCCTCAGATTTAATAATTCCTATACCACCTCTTATATTTAAAGTATTGCTAATTTCCTTAATAAGAAAATATAAATAAAAAATAAATAAACTAATATTGCTTAAAGTTAATAAACTTAAGATTGAAAAATAAACTTTTTTTACTCTTTTAAACTCTAAATCATAGAGTGTTAAAATTTTATTCACCCATATATACCTCCCTCATTTTATCTATGATAGACATATGCTCTATTTCTTTTACTTCTTTCACATTAAAATTAAAAGCTACTTTTCCCTCATGTAGTATTATTACTTCTTGTACAATATTTTCAACTTCATAGACCTCATGAGTTGTAATAATAATACTTTGCTTAGGAGATATAAATTCTATCATAACTTTAATAAACCCTTCTCTTTTAAATATATCTATGCCAGAAAAGGGTTCGTCCAATAAAATATATTTTGAATTTTGAGCAAATCCAATAATTATTTTTACTTTTGCTCTATTACCTTTTGATAAATCAGAAACTTTTTTGTCATCTGTGAGGTTAAATATTTTCAACATTTTATAAGCTTTTTCATCATCCCAATTTCTATAAAACACTTTCATAAAATTAAAACTTTCCCTTATGGTAAAGTTTGGAAAATAAGTGTCCACATCAGGAACAAAGGATATTTTATTATAAATTTTAGGATGTATTTTTTCTCCATCTATAAGAATTTCTCCTTTATCAATTCTAGTTAATCCTGTTATAGCCTTTAAAATCGTAGATTTACCTACTCCATTTATACCAAATATCCCTGTTATTTTTCCTTCTTTTATATTGAAGGAGACATTTTTTAAAGCATATATTTTGCCATACTTTTTATCCACATTTCTAATTTCTATCATTTAAACTTATTCCCCCTAAAAACCGCTCTTATTTTCTAGTTTTTACCAAATTAATATAACTTATTGGACGATATACTTGTCCTGTTGTAAAATATTTAATTGATTCAGTTTTTATTCCTCCAATTGGATAGGGATTTCGACTTGCTGAATGAATTATCTTTCCTCTCCCCATATACATTACTACATGTCTAGTTGTAAATATGAGATCTCCCGGTTGAATATCTTTTATATCGACTTTATAATCTTTTAATACTTCTTGCTGCTCTATGGTTGAATATCCTATGTTAACTCCCGTGACAGTTTTATATGTCCAATAAGTAAGTCCTGAACAGTCAAAACCTTGTTTACCTATATAATCTTTTTTATCTAAAGGATAATAGCTTTCTCCATAACAGTCAATTAATTCTTTTAATCTTTCTTTTGTTACTATTTCTCCCTTACCTCCCCATGTATATTCTTGACCTTCTCTGTCTTTTGCTAAAGATATTACTTCATTTACTACTTTCAAATCCTCTTTACTCATGTTTTTAATTTCATCTTCATATTTTTTATTAATTTCTTCTTTGTATTCTTTTGATATAAATTTATATGAAAATATACTTATAACCCCTATAAACATTATTATTATGATTGTTTTAAAAAATTTTTTTATAATGATTAACTCCCTTCAAATTTAATATAATCAAAATCATATAGTTTTCTAACTTTATTATCATCCTAAAACTATATTAATACAACTTACAAATCTGTAATATTAAATTTCCATACAAAAAAAGTGACTTAAATTAATTAAGTCACCTTTATACATTTATTTATTTGGAACTACTATTTCTCCACTTATTATTTTTTCTATTTGATCATTAACATAATCTATTACATCTTGTGGAACATTTTTATCAGTTGATGGAGCTAGACCTATACCATCTTCTTTTAATCCAAATACTAATGTTTTTCCACCGTCGAAGTTGCCTTCACTTAAGTCTTTAACTACATTAAATACACCTTCATTAACTTTTTTCATTGCTGAAGTTAATATATTTTCTGGTGCTATATCATTTTGGTCTCTATCAACACCTATAGCAAATTTACCAGTTTCTTTTGCACATTCAAGTACTCCAACACCACTATCTCCTGCACAAGCAAATATTATATCTGCATTGTTATTGTACATTTGACTTGCTATAGATTTTCCTTTAGCTTGATCTGCAAATGAGTTAACATATTGTGATAAAACTTTTGCATCTGGATTAGCAGCTTTTACACCAGCTTCATATCCTATTTGGAATTTCTTTATAACTACATTATCCATTCCACCAACAAATCCTACTGTATTAGTTTTTGTCATTTTACCAGCAACTAAACCTACAACATATCCTGATTGCTCTTCATTGAATGATATACAAACTACATTTTCAGGTGTTTCATCACCATAATCAACGTCAACTATAGCAAATTTTTGATCTGGATAATTTTTTGCCGCTTTTAATAAAGCTGCTTGCATTGGGAATCCTGTTGCAAGGATTAAATCATTCCCTCCATCTACTGCTTGTTCTAAGTTAGTTACGTAGTCAGCTTCTTGTTTTGATTCTATATAACTTGCTTTTATTCCTAAATCTTTCTCTGCTTTTTGAAGTCCTTCCCAAGCACTTTGGTTGAAACTTCCATCAGTTACTCCACCTACACTAGTAACCATTGTAATTTTTAACCCTTTGTCATTTGATGAGTTATTATCTGAACCACATCCAACTACTGATAAGGCTGTCATCATAAGTACTGTTATTAAACATGTAATTTTTTTCAATGTTTTTTATCCTCCCTTGTGATATAATACTTTTCTATTAACTTAACTATAATATCAAATAATCATTATAAGATATTATGGCATATGACATATTTTTTGAAAAAATACGAGGATATAAACATGATAAAAGTAAATGATAAAAGTAAATTAAACTATTATATAAAAAAATTTGCAATTAATGAAATATTCACCGAAAATATAGAAGATAATATGGAACTTCATTATTTTAAAAAGGGATCTCATATATGTACTAAGGGGGAAATTTTAGATTATTTTTATTTTTTTGTAAAAGGTAGAGCTAAAGTATATATATCTACACCTAATGGAAAGTCTCTATTAATTAGATTTTACTCTCCTATTCAAGTAATTGGAGATGTGGAAATAACATGTGATGAGAGTATCGATTGTAATATACAGGCCATAGAAGACTGTATCTGTATAGGAATTCCCCTACATATAATTCATCATGTGTCTACTTATGATCATAAGTTTTTAAGCTTTATATGTAAACATTTAAGTTATAAATTAACTTCCACGTCAGCATCAACATCTTTAAATGTGCTCTATCCTTTGGAAAATAGATTAGCAAGTTATTTACTTGCTCTTTATCCAAATTACTTAAATCCAGAAGATAAAGTTGTTACAGATAATTTTACACAACTAGCAGAACTTCTTGGAGCAGATTATAGGCATTTTCTAAGAATTGTTGATAAACTTTGTTCTAAAAATATTATAAAAAAGGAAAATAGATCTTTAGTTATAGTAAATAGAGAGGAATTAAAAAAATTGGCAGTGGATTTATACAATTAAACTTTAATTTATAAATATATTAATAATATATAATTTCTTTACAATTATAAAAGATGCTTTAAATGAAATATTCCTTTAAAGCATCTTTATTTATAATATAAGTCTTTTTAGTATCCTTTAGTTTCTTGTTTTGTACCTGTAGCTATTGCTATAGATGCAGATGCACCTATTCTAGTTGCACCATTTTCAACCATATTCATGGCATCTTCTCTAGTTCTAACACCACCAGATGCTTTAACTCCCATATCACTTCCTACAGTTTTTCTCATTAATGCTATATCATGTGATGTAGCTCCACCTGTAGAAAATCCAGTTGAAGTTTTTACAAAATCAGCTCCTGCTTCTTTTGATAATTCACAAGCTATTACTTTTTCTTCGTCAGTTAATAAACAAGTTTCGATTATAACTTTTACTAAAGCTTTATCTTTGGCAGCATCAACTACTGCTTTTATATCATTTTTAACATATTCTAAATCTCTATCTTTTAATTTCCCTATATTTATAACCATATCAACTTCAGTTGCGCCATTTTCTATAGTATTTTTTACTTCAAAAGCTTTAACTTCTGATGTAGTAGCTCCTAAAGGGAATCCTATAACTGTACAAACATCAACATCACAACCTTTTAACTCTTCACTTGCTAATTTAACCATTGATGGGTTTACGCAAACTGATGCAAAGTTAAATTCTTTTGCTTCTGCACATAATTTTATTATTTCTGCTTGCGTTGCATCTGCTTTTAATAAAGTATGGTCTATTATATTTGCTAATTCTTTATTGTTCATTTTTTACCTCCCAAGAAATTTAAATAGTAATAGTTTACTCAATACAAAATAATATTACTATAGTTTCAATTAAAATATAATTAATATGAGTAATCGTTTACTCATTTTCCAAATTGATTTTCTCATATTTATTTTTACATGTCAATTATATATTTACAAATTTTTGTTCATATTTACAATAATAATCAACTTTGATATGATAACTTTATAAAAATCGCTCATTTTAGAGGAGAACTTATGAAAAAAAATAAAAAAATTTCTATTAAACAAATAGCTCAGCTCAGTGGAGTTTCTGTAGCTACAGTTTCTAGAGTTATAAATAATAATGGTCGTTTCTCTGAAGAAACCCGCCAGAGAGTTTTAGATACAATAAAAAAATATGATTATACAACAAATATGGCTGCAAAAAGTTTAAGAGTTAGTAAATCAAAAACAATAGGTGTCATAGTACCTGATATAAACAACTTATTTTTTGCTGAACTTGTACTAGAAATAGAAAATTTCTTTTTTGATGAAGGTTATTCTGTTTTTATATGCAATACAGGACAAAATGAAACTAAGGAAAAAGAATATTTCAAAAGCTTAGATTCAAAAATGGTTGATGGTATAATTTGTATCTCAAGTAACCTTGTAAATCCTGCTGATTATGTTAAAAGAAATATTCCTATTGTATATCTTAATAATACTGATATGAAAGAATATTACTCTGTAGAATGCAATCATTATGAAGGTGGTTATTTGGCAGGTAAAGAATTAATAAAAAAAAATTGCAAACGTATAGTTTTGCTTACAAATAATAAAACAGCCTCTTCTGTAAATAGTAAAATTCAAGGATTTAAAGATGCTTTACAAAAATATAATATTCCTACTTATCCTGAACTTATTTTTAGATTAGATGTTAAGGAAGGTATTTTTGAAGATTCATTACACACTATAAATAAAATAATAGAAGATAATATATCCTTTGATGGCATATTTGCCACAAATGATTTAAGAGCCCACGCAGCACTAGTTGCCCTACAAAATCATAATATAAAAATACCAGATGAAGTAAAAATTGTTGGATATGATGGAACTTCTATTTCAAAATATGCAAATCCACCCATATCAACAATTTATCAAGATAAAAAAATTTTAGCTACTAAAACATCAAGTTTATTATTAAATCTTATAAATGAAGAAGGTATTAATTTTGATAAACATACTGTCATTCCAGTAAAACTTATAGAAAGAAAAACTACATAATACTACATAATTAAAAACTCTTTAGCCTAAGATACATTTAGATTAAAGAGTTTTTTATATATTTTTACACAAATCGTTTTCATTTTTGAAAGTTATATAGAAACAACTCTCAAATTTTATTAAGTTTTACTTTTTACTTTACATTGAAATCTCTATGATATATTATATATATATTAGGATTAATTAAAGAAAGGACATAAAAAATGGAATTTAATTTAAATATTTATGAAACCATGGCTTTAGTTTCTCTTGTATTTTATATGGGTAAATATATCAGAAATAAATTTTCTATACTTTCAAAATACTGCATTCCACCATCTGTAGTTGGTGGTTTTATATTTGCCATATTAATACTTATATTAAAACTTACAAATATCGCAACGATTAATTTAGATACAACTTTACAAGAATTATTTATGACAGCATTTTTCACTAGTATAGGATTTACTGCTAGTTTAAAAATATTAAAACAAGGTGGTATAAAGGTGGTTTCATTCCTTGGCCTTGCAGTTTTGCTTGTTATATCACAAAATATAGTAGGTATTTCTTTAGCATCTATGTTTAACTTAGAGCCTTTATTAGGACTTTGTACTGCTTCTATACCTATGATTGGTGGTCACGGAACAGCAGGATCTTTTGGACCATTACTTGAATCAATGGGTGTAAATGGTGCTACAACAGTATCAATTGCGTCTGCCACTTTCGGATTAATCATGGGAAGTTTAGTTGGTGGTTTTGTAGCTAGAGGCTTAATTCATAATCACAAAATCAAAACTATTCATGATGAAAATTCAACTATTCCACCAGAAGAAGTTGGAGATTACAATGAAGAAAATACAAATATTTTATCATTAAAAAGATTAATAACAGGATCATCATTCTTATTTATCGCTATGGGATTTGGTTCTATAATTTCAGATTTTATACAAAAAACTGGATTAACATTCCCATCATACATAGGTGCAATGTTAGCTGCTGCTATTATTAGAAATATATATGATTTTACAGGAAAAGAAGTCGTAGAAAAAGAAATAGAAACTTTAGGTTCGCTTAGTTTATCATTCTTTTTAACTATGGCTTTAATGGGACTTAAACTTTGGCAATTATTCGACTTAGCTCTACCTCTTATGGTTATGTTAATTGCTCAAGTTTTATTAGTAGGTTTATTTGCTTATATAGTTACTTACAGAGTAATGGGTAAAAATTATGAAGCAGTCGTTTTTGCTTCTGCAACTTGCGGTTTTGGTATGGGGGCTACACCTAATGCCATTGCAAATATGGATGAGTTAACAAATAGATACGGCTTTGTTCATACTCCATATTTTGTAGTACCAATAGTAGGATGCTTATTTATCGACTTTGTTAATTCAGCAATAATAACAATGTTTATAAACTTTATAAGTTAATTAAAAAATAAGTTGTGTCAATTGACACAACTTATTTTTTTATCTATCTTTTGTTTCTTTTCTTTCCCTTTGAACTAGAGCTTCTATTATCTCTAGAATTACTTTTATTATTTCTTCTATCAGTGTTTTTATTATTTTTACCACCTCTAGAATTTCTATCATTCGATTTATTATGTTTTTTATTTTTATCAAACTGTCTGTTTAATGAACCTCTAGCATCTTTTGGTTTGATTAAACATTTTGGGCCAAATCCTATTAAGTCTTCTCTACCTGCTTCAACTAATGCAGCATGAACTAAATCATAATTTCTTGGTGCAGAATATTGAAGTAAAGCTCTTTGCATTGCTTTTTCACCTTTAGATTTTGGCACATAAACTTCTTTCATAGTTCTTGGATCTATTCCTGTATAGAACATTGTAGTTGACAGCGTTCCTGGTGTTGGATAGAAATCTTGAACTTGTTCTGGTTGATATTTAATATCTCTTAAATATTCAGCAAGCTCTATAGCACTATTTAATGTAGAACCTGGATGTGAAGACATTAAGTATGGTATTAAGTATTGTTTTAATCCCATTTGTTCATTCATAGCAAAGAATTTTTGTCTAAATCTATCATAAGTATCTCCAGCTGGCTTTTGCATATAGTAAAGAACTTCTTCTGCTACATGTTCTGGAGCAACTTTTAGCTGACCACTTACATGATGTTTGATTAATTCTTTCATGAATGTGTTATCTTTATCAGCCATTACATAGTCATATCTTATACCAGAACGCACGAATGCTTTCTTAACACCTGGTATTTGTCTTACTTTTCTAAGAAGACTCACATAATCTTTATGATCTACATTTAAATTTTTACAAGGATTAGGATCTAGACATTGTCTGTTTTTACATCCACCTTTTCCTTCTGTTATTTGTTTTTTACAAGCTTCTTGTCTAAAGTTGGCAGTAGGTCCACCAACATCATGTATATATCCTTTGAAATCTGGTAAATGAGTTATTTCCTTAACTTCCTCTAGTATAGAGTCATGACTTCTACTTTGTACAGCTCTACCTTGGTGGAAAGTTATAGCACAGAATGAACAACTTCCAAAACATCCTCTAGAACTTACTATTGAGAATTTAACTTCATTTAAAGCTGGTATTCCGCCCTTAGCTTCATATGATGGATGATAATTTTTAGTATATGGAAGAGCATATACTTCATCTAATTCTTCTCTATTTAGTGGTGGCTCTGGCTTATTTTGAACCATAAATTTATTTCCATGAGGTTGAACTACAGCCTTTCCTCTAAATGGATCTTGCTCTGCTTCTTGTATTTTAAAAGCTTCAGCAAATTTAATTTTATCTTTTTTTATTTCTTCAAATGAAGGAGTTAATACATAATCTACATAAACTTCATCTAAACTATCTGCCATATAACAAGTTCCATCTATGAAACTTATATACTTAGGATCAAATCCATCATTTATGGCATCTGCAACTTTAACTATTTGTCTTTCACTCATTCCGTAAACTAATAAGTCTGCTCCACTATCTACTAATATAGATTTTCTTACTTGATCACTCCAATAATCATAATGAGCAAATCTTCTAAGAGATGCTTCTATTCCTCCTATTACTAGTGGAATATCTCCGTAAGCTTCTCTTATTCTATTGCAATAAACTATTGTAGCTCTATCTGGTCTATGACCCATTTCTCCACCTGGAGAATAAAGATCTTTTTCTCTTTGTCTTTTGCTAACAGAATAATGATTTACCATTGGGTCCATATTTCCTCCATTAACTAAGAACCCTAGTCTTGGTCTTCCAAGTTTCATAAAATCTTCAGTTGTTTTCCAGTTAGGTTGAGCAATTATTCCTACTTTATATCCAGCATGTTCTAATACCCTAGATATAATTGCTGTCCCAAAACTATGATGGTCAACATAAGCATCGCCTGTAACAAGTACAAAGTCACACTCTTCCCATCCTCTTTCTATCATATCTTCTCTACAAATTGGTAAAAATTTATTTTCCATTTTATCACCTGCTCAATCTATATTTAAAATTCACTTTGTTCCTATCACCAACGATATATCCTCGTTTACACATCGTATAAATCCGTTGCTCAAAATTTATTGTTCAAAATTCACGCTATTCAAGATTTTTATTTACTCATCTTTAATTATTAACTCTGATTAATTATTATATCACAAGATTAATAATATTTTTAAAGTAATTAATTTTTATCTTATATTTCGTCATATTTCTTTATGTTAAATTTGTATGTTTTTGTTAATTTATTTTAATCAACTCAATATATTCTTAACTCAACTTTATATCAAAACAATACTATAATTTACCAAATAAAAATTTTATATTTTTATAAGGGGGGAGATTTTAATTTTATGGAAAACATAGTCAGTAGTTTGAACTCTATAGTTTGGAGCTATGCACTTGTATAGACTTGTCTTGGTGTAGGTATTTACTTTAGCTTAAGAACTAGATTTTCTCAATTAAGAAATATCAAGGAAATGGTTGATCGCCGGAGTTGCCACTGCAATAGCTTTGGGTGTAAAACGTAGTGTTTACTCTAATGAAGCTGGTCAAGGTACTGGTCCACAAGCATCTTCAGCTGCAGAAGTATCTCATCCTGCCAAACAAGGCTTTGTTCAAGCATTCTCAGTTTATGTAGATACTTTATTTGTCTGTTCAGCAACTGGTTTTATGATTATGATGACAGGTTCTTATAATACTTATTATGAGGGTAGTGAAAAAGTTATAGTAGAAAATCTACCTCAATTAGGCATTCCTGATATAGGCCCTGCTTATACCCAACATGCCGTTGATACATTAATTCCTGGATTTGGATCTGCCTTTGTAGCTGTAGCACTTTTCTTCTTTGCTTTTACTACTTTAATGGCTTACTACTATATCGCTGAAGTAAACTTAACTTATTTAGTAAAGAAATTTAATAAAGGAAATAGTAGTGAAACTGCAACAAATATTTTAAGATTTGTTATATTATTTATGACAGCTTATGGATGTATAAAAAGTGCTGCTCTTGCATGGGCAATGGGGGACCTTGGTGTAGGACTTATGGCATGGCTAAATTTAATAGCTATAGCGCTTTTATCTAATATAGTTATAAAATGTTTTAAAGATTATGAAAGACAGATGAAACTTGGAATTCCTAGAGATGAAATAACTTTTGACCCAACGCCTCTTGGAATAAAGAATGCTACATTCTGGGAAGATAGAGTTGCAAATAGTCAAAATAAATAATTTTATTAATTTGTAAATTATCTATAATTTGATAATACCTAATAATAAACCCCTAAAAAATAATGTACTAAAAAAGAGCTAAGGAGGCTTAGCTCTTTTTTTGTTGAAAAATAAACTTATGGTCTTTTAAATGAACATGGTAGATTTACAACACATTTCCCACAAACTTCACTTCCTCCTCTAGGTTTACCTTTTTCATATTTTTTATTCCCATATAAATTTTCATATCTATTAAAATTAGTATGACAAGTCTCATAGCATTTAAATCTATCAAATTTTTCTAAACTTAAAGCACCACTTGGACAATGCTTTACACATACTCCACAACTTTTACCCCTTTTATACAAACAATTTTCTTCTTTTAAAGGTTTATCGGCTTCTACTGGTAAATTAGTGACTATAGTAAAGTATCTGCCACAACAACCTTCCTCTGTAATTAACATATTATTAATGCCAAAAGTACCTAACCCTGCAACTTTTGCTATATGTCTATGGGACCACTTACTTTTCAATATATTATTATCAAAATTTCCAGCTTCTTTACATACAGCTGCCCTATAACCCATTTCATCTATTTTTTTAACTATATATTCATTTATTTTTGGAAACATTTCATTAGTTTCTTGGTATGCCAAGGTCCATTTCTCCGATGCAAATGCTCCTTTTATATTAGAATCTGCTATATCTTTTGTAAAAGGAACAAAATATGCAATGATTACTGTAGCATCTTCTAAAATATCCTTTGGCATTAAATGTCTTTCATAAGTATACTCTCTTATATTTTTAATTTCTTCACTATTAACATCTGCAAATCCCACTAAAGGTTCTCTCCAAGTAGTGGAAATACTCTCTTGCTTTTCATATTCTTTAACAAAGTCTTTTATATATTTTTTTATTAAGTCTTTCATAAAACCCCCACCTATTCTTAAAATTAAAAAAGCACCTTTTACAAAGATGCTTTAATTGATGATTGTTATTTTCTTTTTTTATTTTGTTGTTGTTCTTTTTCTTTTTTCTGAATCCAAAGATTAGCTAATATTATAATCAGCAAAGCAACACTTGCAACCCTTATAATAGTTTGTACCATATAATTTCCCCCCAATTATAATATATTTATCTTTTAATTAAATTATATACTTGTTTTACTTATTTATCATTTATTTTAAATATATATACTCATACTCAAACCTATTACAATTATTGTTGTTACAACTATTGGAATCAATACAGATGTTACAAATATATCCTTGTATGATTCTTTGTGAGTAAGACCACAAATTGCAAGAGTTGTAATAACTGCTCCATTATGTGGCAATGTATCCAAACCTCCACAAGCTAGAGAAGCTACTCTATGTAAAATCTCTGGTGAAATATTTAAAGCACTTGCCATTTGCATATAAGTAGGTGCTAAGGCATCTAAAGTAATTGTTAATCCCCCAGAAGCCGACGCTGTAAGTCCGCAAATTAAGTTTACAGATAAAGCCTCTGAAATTATAGGATTTGATGAAATATTAAATACAAAATTTTGAATTACTGAAAAAATAGCCAACGATTTAATTACACTACCATATCCAACTATGGCCGATGAATTTAATAAAGGTCTAAAAGAATTACTCACCCCCTCATCCAAAACACTTTTTATATTTTTAATTTTTTTAAAATTAGTAATAACTAAAAATAAATCTGCTATAACAATTGAAATTATAACGCTCCATGTTCCAGATACATTTCCTAATGTTGTATTAAACTGTTCTAAATAAGTTCCATCAACAGAAGGATAATATATTTTTGAGAAAAATAAATTGGATACAAATATAATTAAAATAGGTAGAATTGCCACAAATATATTTGGTAATTTTTCTTCAGTTAATTTTTCATTTTCTACATAATCTCCATATCCTTCATTATTATTTCTAGCTTTTTTAGCTTCTCTACTTAAATAAATTATTCCTAATCCTAACATTAATAAACTGGCAATTATACCAAGTAAAGGTGCTGCAAAAGTATCTGTTCCAAAGTATTTCATGGGAATAACATTTTGAATTTCTGGTGATCCTGGAGCTGCTGTCATGGTAAAAGTAAATGAACCTAAGGCAATACATCCAGGTATAAGTCTTTTTGGAATATCTGCTTCTTTAAATAAAATCCTCGCTATGGGATATGATATAAAAGCAACTACAAATAAAGAAACTCCTCCATATGTAAGTAATGCTCCTGATAAAACTATGGATAATATAGCCTTATCGCTACCTAATTTTTTTGTTATAAAGTGAGAAATAGATTTTGCATAATTTGCTTTTTCCATCAATATGGCAAATATAGCTCCCGTCATAAATAATGGGAAATAATTTTTTACAAAATTTGAAAAGCCTGACATGTATACTTCTGTATAAGAAGCCATTAGGTGGCTGTCAAAACCAGTAGTTACTATAAGTGTTAATAGTGCTACTATTGGTGCTGTGATTATTGTTGAATATCCTTTATATGCTAAAAACATAATAAGTCCAAGTGATAAAATTAATCCTATGATGCTAAACATATTCTGTTATGTATTGTATTTACAATACTTCTCCTTTCAATTTTATAACTTATAAATTCCCATTTTTTAAATTTTTAAACTCGATTTTATTATTTTAATGTTATATAGTACTATTTCATTTTTATTTAATTTTAGCTATAAAAATAAGACCTAAAATTTATATAACATAAGGTTTAGGTCTTATTTTCATAGTATTTTTATATATCTAAAGCAGCATGATGTCCTTGATATACTGCTGTTGTTATTGTAGATGGTCTAACACAATCTCCTATTTGAGATACATATGGAGCACAATCTATTAATTCATTTACAACATTTCTGTTAGCTTTTTGCCCTAGAGCACATATTACATGAGTTCCTGGTACTGAAACTTTTTTTCCATCTTTATCTAAGCAGACAACACCATCTGCTGAAACTTTTAATCCTTTAAACTCAGTATGAACTTCGATACCTTGTTTTTCGATTTCATCTAAAAGAATTGGACGATGTCTTATATTAGCATCAGGAGCAAGTTCACTTCTCATTTCAACTAAATGAACTTTCTTACCTTCTTGAGCTAAATGTATAGCTGTCTCACATCCTGCAAGTCCTCCACCAAGCACTACTATCTCTTCAGCATCTTTGACTTTATCTTTTTCTAAATAGTAATTATTAACTACTATTACATTTTCGCCATCAAGTCCTGGAATAGATGGAACTAATGGAGATGAACCTACAGCTATAATTAGAGCATCCACATTTTCTGATTCCACATATTCTTTAGTAACTTCTGCATTTAAACGTATTTCTACACCTTCTTTTTGTGCTAATCTTCCTAAAGTATTTCCAAGCTCATACATTTCATATTTAAATGGTATAGCTTGTTCTCCTTTTAGTATTCCACCTAGTGCATCTGATTTTTCACAAAGAATTACTTTATGGCCACGTCTTGCAGCAGTTATAGCTGCTTGTAACCCTCCTGGTCCTCCTCCTGCTACTAAAACTTTTTTAGGTTTTAATACAGGTGTAATCTCCATACCATCCATTTCTCTACCAATAAGTGGATTTACTGTACATCTTCTTGTAGAAGTAGCTGCTCTTTCAGCCATACAAGTAAAACATCTTAAACATTTTACTATATCTTCATCTTTATTTGCCATAACTTTTCTTGGTAGTTCATGGTCAGCTAGTAATGCTCTTGCCATTTCTACTACATCAGCTTTTCCACTAGCTATTATTTCTTCCATTTGAGCTGGATCATTAAGCCCTCCAAGAGTTGCCACTGGTACACTTACATGTTTTTTAATTTCTGCTGCTAGGTAAACATTACATCCATGAGGAACAAACATTGATGGATGAGTTATTCCAAACCCTCTTTGATATGTTCCTGCAGATACATGAAGTAAATCTACTCTTGATTCTATTAATTTAGCTATTTCAATACCTTCAGCTAAATCATATCCACCTTCAAACAGTTCTGATCCACTTAATCTAAATTCTATAGGGAATCCTTCTCCTACTGCTTCACGAACACTCTCTAGAACTTCCTGAGCAAAACGTACTCTATTTTCTAAAGAACCACCATATTTATCAGTTCTTTTATTAAAGTATGGCGATAAAAATTGATTTATTAACCATCCATGACCACCATGAACCATTATCATCTCAAATCCAGCTCTTTTGGCTAAGCCGGCAACTTCTCCATAAGATTTTACTATATCATCTATTATTTCCTGTGTTAATTCTTTTACTTCTAAACCATCTGGTCTAACACTCGGACTCACTCCCCATTGTGATAGTCCCTGTTTTTTATTTTTATCAACTAAATAAGTTCCTGCATATTGTCCTGAATGCGATAACTCTACACTTGGTATAGCACCATGACGTCTTATTGCATCTGCTGTGTATGTAAAACTAGCCAATGAATCTACTATTTTTAAATCTAAATGATAAGCATGTGAACCGTCAGTTTCTGGATGAACCATACACTCACTTACAGTTATTGCTCCTGCTCCACCTTTTGCTCTTAATTCATAAAATGCAGTAGATTTTGGTCCTATTGTACAATCAGCTGTTATATCTGTCCCCCCCATTGGTGCAGAAAACATTCTATTTTTAAAAATCACATTTCCTATTTGAATTGGTTTACATAAATTAGGATATTTCCTTTTCATAATCTTTTCTCCCTTATTATTAACTTATTTTCTTTAATTCTTTTTTTACTAAATCTTTATTATTTACAAATCTATAAACAAATGTTAATCCTAAACCTACTAAAGCCATAACAATTCCTATTATAAAGGCTCTTTTATAATCTCCATAAGATGCATAAACATTTTTCATTACAGTTGGACCAATATATCCTGCGAAAGCAAATCCTATAAACATAATTCCATAGTTAACACTATTATTTTTTGCTCCAAATTGATCTACTGTAAATCCTGGAAATACTCCCATAAACGCTCCAAAACATACACCTACTATAGAGATTCCTATATAAAACTTAACTATATCTCCTTGAGATGATATTGCTAAACAAAATAGTCCAACTATTGAAATTATAAATGCCATTGATAAAGTATTTATTCTACCTATTTTATCTGAAATATATCCTGCTACTATACGTCCTGCTGTATTAAATAATGCTAAGATAGAAACTGCTATTGCAGCTGATGTACTCGTCATTCCTATCATATTTTGTGCCAATGCTGATGCCATTGATGTACACATTAATCCATAAAATGCACCACAAGTTAACAATGTAATCATGACATAAAATATAGGTGACGAAAGCATTTCCCTCCAATCTTTATCATTTTTATTTAACTTATTATCCAAATTTGCCGGAGGAGTCCATCCCTCTGGAACAAAGTTGCTTGGACACTTTTCTATAAAAAATGATGAAACACATACAATTATAAGAAATGCCACTCCTATTGATTTAAATGCCATTGTAACATCAAAAGCATTAATTATACTATTTGCTATTGGTGGTATTATTACTGAACTTAATCCATAAGCTGCTGTTGTTACTCCACCAACTAATCCACGTTTATCAGGGAAGAATTTTATGGAATTACTAATTGTACAACCATAAACCATTCCAACACCTAAACCTAATATTACTCCATAAGTTAAAATCAACATTGGTAAGCTTTTTGAATAACCTGCCAATATCATTCCTATTCCAAATATAAGACCTCCCACAAATATAACTTTCTTAGGGCCAAATTTATCATTTATTCGTCCACCTGTTATCATGGTAATAGGTCCTACAGAGTTTGTCACAGTAAACACAATAGCCAATGTCCCAGCAGTGAATGTTGTCCCCGTAAGTGCACTTAAATATTCAGCCATTGGTGATGCAAATACACTCCATGCATATATAGAACCAATACATAAATTAATAAAACAACTTGCTATTAAGATTATCCATCTTTTTTTTGTTAAATTCATTTTTCCCTCCAAATATATTTACAATAATTCCCTATCTATGTTAATAATATCACAATCTTTTCCCAGTGTAAACATAAACATGTAAATATTTACATGTTTAATTTCTAATTTTTGTTATTTTATAAACAATGATATAATTAAATAATAAATAATATGGAGGTAATTTATGAGGACCCTTAAATATGCAATATTAGGTTTATTAAATAGAAAACCAATGACAGGATATGATATTAGCAAAGAATTTAATTTTCAACTAGCTGAGTTTTGGTCTGCTAAACATAGTCAGATTTATCCTGAATTAAAAAAATTAGTTTCTGAAGAACTTATAATTTTTAAAATTGAAATAAGTGGCGATGTTTTAGAAAAAAAAGTTTACTATATTACAGAAAAGGGCAAACAAGAATTTTTAAAATGGTTATCAAAAGATCAGCCTATGGAGCCTACTCCTAAAAATATATTTAGACTTCGAATGTATTTTTCTAATAATCTAGATATTGAAACACGAGTTACTCTGCTTGAAAATCAACTAGTTCAACATCAAAAAAGACTTTCTTTCTTACTTAGCCAAAAGGCTGCTTATGATGATATTCCTGATGTAAATAGTAACTATTTTGGTGATTATCTTGTATTAGATGGAGCTATAATTAGGGAAAATGCTACTATTCAATGGCTAAATAACTGTATAAATTATTGTTTAAAAAATAAATAATAATTTATATATTATTTATTTTTAAATATTTTTATATTTACTGCTATAATTCACTTATAAATACAATTTATATGAAATTATAGGAGGTAAAATATTATGAAAAAAAATTATCATTTTTATGCCATAACGACTATAATATTTTGGGCTTTAGCCTTTGTATTTACACGATTAGCTTTACAGTATTTTGATGTATATACTTTAAGCTTCCTGAGATATTTGGCTGCATCAATAACATTATTAATAATCATTTGCTTTATTAAAATAAATAAACCTAAAAAGAAAGATTTACCTACTTTTATTCTTTCTGGTGCATTAGGATTTTTTATTTATATAATTTTATTTAATAAAGGAACTGCTCTTGTAAGTGCTGCCACAAGTAGTATTGTAATAGCTATGGTACCTGTATTTACAGCTTTGCTAGCTACTTTCTTTTATAAGGAAAAACTTAAAATATATCAATGGTTTGCCATAGGAATTGAATTTATTGGAATCTTAGTCTTAACTTTAATGAATGGATCATTTTCTATTAATGAAGGTGTGCTATGGTTACTTATCGCTGCTTTAAGCTTAGCTGCTTATAATGTTATTCAAAGAAAATTAACTAAAACATATTCAGCTCTTGAATCAAGTACTTATAGTATTTTCTTTGCTACAATCATGCTATGCATATTCTTGCCTAATTCCATAAGCAAGGCTATACATGCTCCTTTGATACAAATATTATACGTTTTAATCTTAGGAATATTTTCAAGTTCCATAGCTTATATTGCCTGGGCAAAAGCAATTTCTATAGCCGAAAAAACTACTTATGTCAGTAATTATATGTTTGTTACTCCTTTTTTAACTACAATCTTAGGATTTATAATAATAGGTGAAATACCTGATAAAGCACTATTTTAGGTGGGATAACAATCTTAACTGGATTATTCTTATTTAATAAAGAAAGTTTTTTAGAGCCCTTTAGAAATAAAGATTTATCTTCCAATGAATGTAGCAATGATGATATTTAACAAAAGTGGGTAGATATCTACCCACTTTTATATTACCTTAATTTAATTCATGTAAAAATAATCCACATCTTACTTTTGGTTCAAACCAAGTAGATTTTGCTGGCATAATTTCATTGGCATCTGCAACTGAAATTAGCTCATTTATGTGTGTTGGATACATCAAAAATCCAACTTTCATATCTTCTTTGACTCTTCTTTCGATTTCTTTCGCACCTCTAATTCCCCCAATAAAATCAATTCTTTTATCAGTTCTTGGATTTTTTATTCCAAGTATTTCATCTAAAATATATTGTTGTAATATTGAAATATCTAAAGTTTCTACAACATCTTTTTTATCTAAGTACTCTTTCCCAAATTCTATTTCATACCATTTATCATTTAAAAACATACCCATATGACCTTTTTTATCAGGTTTATAGTTTTCTTTCACTTCTCTCAATATAAATTTTTCTTTTATTTTATTTAAAAATTCTTCTTCTGTTAAATTGTTTAAATCTTTTACAACCCTGTTATAATCCATAACTTTTAAATTTGTATCTGGTGATATCATGGCGATATAATAATTAAACTCTTCTTCTCCAGTGTAATTTGGATTTTTTCTTCTTTCTTCTAACGCTATATTTTCTGCTGCTGCACATCTATGATGTCCATCAGCAATATATAAATTTCCAACCTTTTTAAACTCATTTATTAAATCATTTATATCTCTTTCTTTTTCAACTTTCCAAACTGTATGAGTTACATTATCATCAGTTTTGAAATCATATATAGGATTCATAAAATAAACATAATAGTCCATAATCTTATCTATTTCTTCATTATCTTTATAAGTTAAAAGTACAGTTCCTGTATTTGCATTACAATATTTAATATGATTAGTTCTGTCTAATTCTTTATCTGGTTTAGTGTACTCATGTTTTTTTACTACTCCATTTAAATTATCATCTACTGCTACACAAGCAACTATACCAATTTGTGCTCTATCATTTACAATTTCTCTATAAATATAAATTGCATCTTCTTTATCTTTAACAAATATATTTTCTTTTTTAAACTTATCTAAATTTTCTTTAGCCTTTACATAAACTTGTTCATCATGCTCATTTATTTTATCATCTAAGTCTATTTCTGCTCTATCTATGTGTAAATATGAATATTTATTCCCCTTTGCTATTTTTTTAGCTTCCTCTCTATTCATAACATCATAAGGTAGTTCTGCCACCATTTTTACATATTCATTTGCAGGTCTTACTGCTTTAAAAGGTTTTATTATTGCCATTTCTTTTTCCTCCCCAATATTATAATCACTCTAATTTTTTTATTTTAAATATTTTTACTTATTGCGCTATTTGCATATCATTATCAATTATTTCATTTTCTAATAAAAAGTTATATATTATCTTAACTATTTCTCTACCTATTCTTTCTTGAGCTTCAACTGTAGATGCTCCTAAATGAGGTGTTGGTGATACCATTGGATGATTTACAAGTTCCAAGTTTACATTAGGCTCTTTTTCATAAACATCTAATGCTGCTGCTTCAACTTTTCCACTATCAAGTGCTTTGATTAAAGCTTTTTCACAAACTAGTCCACCTCTTGCATGATTTATAAAGTAAACTCTATCTTTCATCATATTAAACTCTTTTGTGCCTATTAAATATCCTTGACCTCTTTCTAAAGGTATATGAATAGTTATAAAATCAGCATTTTTTAACACTTCCTCAAAGGTACAAAACTTATAATTTTCATAACCATCTATTTTTCCAAGTATATCGTAGTAAATCACATTCATACCTAAGTTATAAGCCATATTTGCTACAGTTTTTCCTATTCGTCCAAGACCTATAATTCCTAAAGTCTTGCCAAATATTTCAGTTCCCACATATTGTTTTTTATTCCACTGACCATCCCTCATTGTTACATTTGCAATATTTATAAATCTTGATAAAGTTATTATTTGACCAATTGTAAGTTCTGCCACAGATCTTGTACTTGCATTAGGTGTATTTAATACTTTTATTCCCTTCTCATTTGCATATTTTACATCTATATTATCAAGTCCAACTCCACTTCTAATTATTAACTTTAAAGTATTACCTTCACAGGCTTTATCTATAATTTCTTTAGTTATAATATTTTTTGAACGTATAACTAGAATATCTTTATCTTTTAATTTTTCTCCAAGTTCCATCCCATCATAAAATTTATGTTCAACATCTATATTAAATTTTCTCAATCTATCAATAGCATTTTTATTCATTCCATCAGTTACTAATACCTTACACATATTACCTACCTCCAAATAATATCAAGAATTTTCTTAATATTCAAAATTATATTTTTATATTAAAATTTTGTACAACAAATAATACAAATTAAATTATTAATATTAAAATACTAAAATTTCATCAATATTAACTAGTAATTCATTTACATCTTGCACTGTATAATCACCCATATGAGAAATTCTAAATGTTTTCTCCTTAAGGTCTCCATATCCATTGGCTATTAAAAAGCCTCTTTCTTGTAATTTTTTATTGAGATTAGATACACTGATTCCTTGTGTATTTTTGATAACGGTAAGGGTATTAGACAAATAATTTACATCGGTAAAAATTTGGAAGTGTTCCTGTGCCCAGTTTCTAACTAGATTTGCCATATCTTCATGGCGTTTAAATCTGTTTTCTAGGCCTTCTTTTAAGATTTTTTCAAGTTGGAAATTTAACGCGAACATATGTGAAAGGGAAGGTGTTGAAGGGTATTGATAATTTTTATTTTTTATATACTCATATATAGCGAGTAAATCAAAATAATAACCCCGATTAGGTACATTTTTAGCTCTCTCTATAGCTTTTTGTGAGAAAGTACAAAGAGACATTCCTGGTGGTAATCCTAAAGCTTTTTGAACTGAGGTTAAACAAATATCTATATTTGACTTATCTACCTCTATTTTCATTCCACCTGCTGAACTAACTGTATCTACACAATATATAATATCATCATACTTTTTAATCACTTTTCCAATTTCTTTTATTGGATTAGCAATTCCAGTTGAGGTCTCATTATGAGTTACCATGATTATATCATATTTATTCGTAGACAATACCTTATCAACCATTTCTGGCTCAATAGCTTTTCCTAATTCAACTTTAAATAAGTCCGCTGGAACACCGTTTGATATACCCATTTGATACCATCTATCACCAAATGAACCACAGGATAGTACTGCTGCTCTCTTTAATGTACAGGATCGAATGGAGCCTTCCATTAGGCCGCTACCGGAGGATGTTGATAATAATATATTATTTTTTGTATAGAATAGTTTTTGAAGTTTTTTAGTTATATCTTCTTGTAATTTTGATGCGTCTTCTCCTCTATGACTAATAACTTGTGTAGACATTTTTTCTAATACATCTTCACTTACATCTATTGGTCCTGGTACGAATAATTTTTTACTCATAAATTTACCTCCTTTCTGATTATTTGAATTAATTATTATTATAACCAAATTTAAATATTTATACTATTTTTTTATTTGTTATAACTTTTTTAATTAATATTTATACTATGCAATTTAACATTATTTGTCAACAAAAATTTGTATTTTTTATTTTTTAACAATATAAAATAACTATATAAAATAATCATTATGTAAAATATAATTTTATAGCTTGATATTTTTCTTTTGTATTTTTTTATTTATAAATTTAGATAATAACTCGTAAATCACACTAACAAGAGGCATTCCCAGTATCATTCCAATAATGCCAAATAAATTTCCGCCAACAACTATGGCAAGTAATATCCAAAGAGGTGAAAGTCCCAAGGAATTTCCCACAACAAAGGGATAAACGAACTTTCCATCCAATTGCTGTATAGTAAAAACTAATACTAAAAATAATAAAACAGATGTGGGCTCTACCATAAGAATTATAAAAGCTGATATAGCAATTCCAACATATGTACCAAATATAGGTATGAAGTTTAATATGGGAATCATTATACTTATCAATAGTGCAAATGGTATGTCAACTAAGGAAAAAACTATAAAAAATACAACTCCTAATATTAAGCCATCTATGGATTGTCCTAATATAAATCTAGAGAATTTATTATTTGTAAGTTGTAAAACATATATTATTTTTTCACATTTTTCATTACTTAACAAAGCATATATAAATTTTTTAAATTGTAAAATTAATTTTTCTTTGCTAAGTAAAATATACATGGCTATTACAATTCCTAAAAACAAGTTTACAAAAAAATTAGTAATACCTATAGTGAAGTTTAATAAATTTGAAATAAACATATTTATAAGATTTTGAATTTGAGTTAATGATTTTTGTATAATTGATTCAACATCTATAACAGACTCATCTAATAGATGAAAATTATTTAATTTCGTCATTATTTCATTTTGAAGAGCACTTATATAACTTGGTATATTATTTGTTAAAGAAACTAGACTATCAGCCACATGAGGTACTATATAACTAATAAATACCCACAATAAAATTCCAACTATTATCAGTGTGTATACTAGAGATATAATCCTAGACATTTTTAATAATTTTTCATTCTTTTCACACAGTGGCTTAACTACTTTTTCCTCAATTAATTTCATAGGTAAATTTATTAAAAAAGCAATAACGCCTCCCATTATAAAAGGTTTAAATGCTGTTATTATCTTACTTATTACACTTGGTATTAATGCTGGTTTTAATATAAATAAAAGAAAAACCATTATGTATGTAGATATTATAAGTTGATTTTTTAATTTTAAATCTCTTAATCTATTCATAGCTACCTCCAGAAGAATTTCTATTCTTTATTATTTAGGTTTTACAAATTTAAGTTTTATTATCTATTTTTTTATAATATAAATTGTATCTCTCTTTAAAGTAAATTTGTAAACTTATTTATATTAAAATATATTTTTTAATACAAAATAGGTGGTAACATTTCTGTTACCACCCATTTGTATGATAATTTTTATTTTTCTTCATTATCAATAGTTTTATCTAATAGAATGTTTCCTTCATTTTTTTGAAGTTCATCTTCTATACGTTTTTGTTGTTCTATTGCTCTTTTTTCTTCTTCTTGAGCTTTTTGTACTTCAATTCTTTCAGCTTCTTTTTTAGCTTCTTCTTTTGCATCATGTTCTTCTTTTACTTCATCTACAGATTTGCCGTTTAATATTTCCATAAACTCTTCACCTGTAATAGTTTCTTTTTCTAATAAGAATTCAGAAAGCTCGTGTAATTTATCAATATTTTCTTCAAGTATTTTTCTTGCTTTATCATGAGCAGATTTTATTATATTTAAAACTTCTTTATCAATCTTCGCTGATGCTTCTGGTGAGCACATTAAAGATGTGTCTCCACCTAAATATTGATTTGTTACAGTTTCTAGTGCCATCATATCAAATTCTTCACTCATACCATAACGAGTAACCATAGCTCTAGCTATTCTTGTAGCTTGTTCTATATCATTTGATGCTCCTGTTGTGAAAGAATTAAAGATAATTTCTTCCGCAGCACGACCTCCTGTAAATGTTGCTATTTTATTGAAAGCTTCTTCCTTAGACATAAGTACTCTTTCGCCTTCTTCAACTTGCATAGTATATCCAAGTGCTCCAGATGTACGAGGGATAATCGTAATCTTATGCACTGGTGCAGACTCAGTTTGCTTAGCTGCAACTAATGCATGTCCTATTTCATGATAAGCTACTATTTTCTTTTCTCTTGGAGAAATTACAGCAGCTTTTCTTTGGTATCCTGCTATTATTACTTCTACAGATTCTTCTAAATCAGCTTGAGTAGCCTTATGTCTACCAAGTCTAACTGCTCTTAGAGCTGCTTCATTTACTATATTGGCAAGTTCTGCACCACTAGCTCCAGCAGTTGCTCTTGCTATTCCGTTAAAATCAACATCTTCATCCATTTTAACTTTTTTAGCATGAACTTTTAATATGTCTTCACGACCTTTTAAATCAGGTAGTTCTACTGGAACTCTTCTATCAAAACGACCCGGTCTAAGTAAGGCTTTATCTAGAGATTCTGGTCTATTAGTTGCTGCAAGTATTACAACACCTTTTTTACCATCGAATCCATCCATTTCTGTTAGTAATTGGTTAAGAGTTTGTTCTCTCTCATCATTACCACCCATTCCGCCTCCATCACGTTTTTTACCTATAGTATCTATTTCGTCTATAAATACAATACATGGAGCTTTTTCTTGGGCTTGTTTAAATAGATCTCTAACTTTTGCAGCACCCATACCAACAAACATTTCCACAAACTCAGATCCTGATATTGAGAAAAATGGTACTTTTGCTTCTCCTGCAACAGCTTTAGCAAGTAAAGTTTTACCTGTACCTGGAGGTCCTACAAGTAGGGCACCTTTTGGCATTGATGCACCTATTTCTTCATACTTTTTAGGATTATGTAGGAAATCAACAATTTCAGTTAAAGATTCTTTAGCTTCATCTTGCCCTGCCACATCTGCAAAAGTTTTACCTGTTTGAGCTTCTACATAAACTTTGGCATTACTTTTACCAAACTGCATCATATTTCCTCTGCCACCTATTCTATTGCCCATTTTCTTCATCATAAAGTTAAATACGGCTATCATTAAAATAGTTGGTAATATCCAATATAATATAAAGTCTGTAATCGGTGAGTCATCTTGAGGTATTTCTTGACTAAACTCAACACCTGCTTTGTATAAACGATTTACTAACTCTGGGTCATTAACTTGTCCAGTTATATAAACCTTATTTTTATCACCCTTTGTATTAAAAGTTATTTGTTTTGAATTTTCAATATCTACTTGGTTTACCTTTCCTTCATCAACCATTGTAAGGAATGTTCCGTAGTCTACTTCTTGTACTTTGCCACTCATATTATATAAAGCTGGGAAAATAAAAGAATTAAGCACTACTAGTAAAAGAAGTATTATCCCATAATAATATAACCATGATTTTTTGTGAGGTTTTTTTTCTTTCATAAGATATCTCCTAAATAATTATTCTATATTTGTTACTACATATACTCATCATATATATTATTAACATTAAATATAATGTTATAAGATGACTTATATAAAATAGTAAAATTAATACAGTATTTTGTCAATGTTTATGATACTATATTTTTATATTTATTTATTTGATTTTGTGTATTTTTAATATTTTAATTGTTTTATATTGAATATTTATATAAAT
>ERZ857750.813-NODE-813-length-37661-cov-6.658725_pt1 | contig 37661 bp, 31 predicted proteins | sample MGYA00519915_ERZ857750 | MGnify/ENA primary metagenome ERZ857750 (study PRJEB31778, sample SAMEA3449358) | human gut metagenome | biome: human gut; feature: human-associated habitat; material: faeces | place: United Kingdom | collected 2010/2012 ...
GAGGGATTACGACAAATAGCATAAGAAGAATAACTATATAGGGCAGGGACTGCCCGAATTTACGCCTGTGGAGATAGTAGGTCACGAGGTCTGTGAAGCAGGAAGTCCATTGGCTTTAGACAATGGGTAGTTCACTTTACTATACAATAGAAATAATTTTGCGGCTGTTTAAAGATAAGTGAGGTAGTATGAAATTGTTGATAAATATGAGGCAATATGGATATTATATTTGAACGGTTGCTATCAATATCTGCGAAATTCTCAGTATTCTTGGATGAAACAATAGGATGGGCAAATTCATGGAAGGTGCTTCCGATGCGACCAGTACTTAGGCACTGTTTTTTAGTGCCTTATGTACTGCTGTCAGCGTCGGGCAACGCGAGTGTGCCTGCCATGAATTTGCCCATCCTATTGTTTCTCGAAAATAAGGATGAGTTTCGCTCCAATTTTTTTGACAGGAGCAAGGGAATGAATAAAATTTTGAACAGACAGGCGTTCTTTGCGGATGGGACTCCTTTTTATCGGTTATATACATCTGACGGCACCGGTTACGGTGTCAGGCTGCGCTTTCGGACGGCGAAGGATAATGCAGAACTGGTAACGGTTGTGACGGACAGCATGAAAGCAGATATGCATAAATGTTTTACGGAAGGTCGGTTTGATTATTATGAAGTGATGCTTCATTATCCGGAGTGCGGCACGAATTATTATTTTACAGTTACTGGAGAGGAAACTGACGAAGGCAAAAGGACAGCTGTGTACAATAAACGCGGTGTGATGGACGGTGTGCAGGATTATTATAACTTCAATTTCTATCCGGAGTTCAAGACGCCAGACTGGGCGAAAGGTGCCGTTTTTTATCAGATTTTTACAGATCGGTTCTGTAACGGAGATCCGACAAATGATGTGCTGGATCGGGAGTATAGCTATGTGAAGCTGCATTCAGAGCAGGAGAAGGACTGGCAGGCTTATCCGCATGACATGGATGTCTGTCACTTCTATGGCGGCGATCTTCAGGGAATTATGCACAAGCTGGATTATCTGCAGGATCTGGGGATTGAAGTTCTTTACCTGAATCCGATTTTTGTTTCACCATCCAATCATAAATATGACATTCAGGATTATGATTATATTGATCCGCATTTTGGCAGAATTGTTGATGATGCAGGAGAAGTACTGGAGAAAAGCGATATGGACAATTGTCATGCCAGCCGCTATATTCGTCGTGTAACCAATAAGAAGAATCTGGAAGCCAGCAACGAACTTTTTGTTCAGTTTGTAGAGGAAGTACATCGCAGAGGCATGAAAGTGATTCTGGACGGTGTGTTCAATCACTGCGGTTCTTTCAATAAATGGATGGACAGAGAGCGGATTTATGAAGGACAGGAGGGCTATGCGCCGGGGGCATATGTGGATGAGAAGAGCCCTTATCGCAGCTTTTTCAAATTTCATTCAGAAAAATGGCCGTATAATAAGGATTATGATGGCTGGTGGGGGCATGATACACTGCCGAAGCTGAATTATGAAGAATCTGAAAGTTTGTGTGAATATATTCTGAGAATCGGACAGAAGTGGGTGTCACCGCCTTACAATGTGGATGGCTGGCGTTTGGATGTGGCGGCGGATCTCGGTCATTCTCCGGAGTATAATCATTTATTCTGGAAACGTTTCCGAAAAGCAGTCAAAGAAGCAAATCCGAATGCCTTGATTCTGGCTGAAAATTATACAGATCCGGCTTCATGGCTTGAAGGGGATGAATGGGATACCGTGATGAACTATGAGGCATTTATGGAGCCGATTACATGGTTCCTGACCGGTGTAGAAAAACACAGTGATGAGAGAAGAGATGATCTGCTGTGCAATCCGGAGACATTTGAAGGTGCTATGAGTCATCATATGTCACGCTTTGAGTATGAGTCTCTCTATGTGGCCATGAATGAGTTGTCCAATCACGATCATTCAAGATTCCTTACAAGAACCAATGGACAGGTTGGAAGAATTCAGAGCAAAGGGGCAAAGGCAGCTGAAGAAGGCATCCATGATGCTGTTATGCGGGAGGCTGTGATCATGCAGATGACGTGGCCGGGAGCACCGACTGTTTATTATGGGGATGAGGCCGGTGTCTGCGGATGGACGGATCCGGACAATAGAAGAACTTATCCGTGGGGTCATGAAGATAAGCAGATGCTGCAATTCCACAAAGAAGCCATTCGAATCCACAAAAGCAGCACGGCACTGCGTACCGGTTCCTACAAAATGCTTTATACAGCATGGGGAATATTGGGCTATGGCCGTTTTGATAAGAATGAGCGATATGCAGTCATTGTCAATAATACACAGGAGACAGTGAATGTGGCAGTGCCGGTTTGGCAGATTGGTGTGGCAGATGGAAGCCGCATGGAGCAGCAGCTGATGAGTGTGGCAGAGTCGTTTACAAAGGTGCCGGATATTTATGTTGTAACAGATGGCTATTTGATGGTAGCGATGCCGAGGACATCGGCTGTTATCCTGAAGGATATCGGATAACGGATAAGCAATATGTCGGATGGAAGGATAGTTGCATAGCTATTTTGACGCGGTACGGATATACGGTGAAATTTTAGGGGTTGAATTTTAAAATTAAATATGATATCATGGATAGCGGTCAGAAATGACTTATGGATGGATTCCCGAGTGGCCAAAGGGGACAGACTGTAAATCTGCTGCGACACGCTTCGGTGGTTCGAATCCACCTCCATCCATGATTTTATAGACGCCATGTATTTGAGTCATCAGGTACGTGGCGTTTTTGTTTTTCGGGAAATACTTGCATCTGCCTATTGATTATTTTGGGGATAAAAGATATACTGGTATTTAATAATACGCATGCGAACTATTTAAAGAAGAATCAGGAGGGCACATCATGCAATATGAAGGAACTGTTTACAGACCACCGAGTGAGGCACGCAGTCTGATTGTGCAGGTAACTGTGGGCTGCGCCCACAACACCTGTACATTCTGCACGATGTATAAAGACAAGAAATTTAAGATCAGACCCCTTGCAGATATACTGGCGGATTTTGATGAGGCTGCGATGCTGTATGGCGGCCATATTCGCAGGATTTTTCTGGCAGACGGTGACGCATTGATTGTGAAAACGGAAATGCTGATACAGATTCTGACGTATATCTGGGAGAAATTCCCGAATCTGGAGCGAGTGACTGCTTACGGAACGACGCAGGATATTCTTCATAAGTCTGAGGAAGAACTGATGCAGTTGAAAGCTGCAGGCCTTGATATGGTTTATATGGGAATTGAGTCCGGTGATCCGCAGGTCTTAAAAGATGTCAAAAAGGGTGTGACAAGGGAAGAGATGATCGAAGCGGGCAGGAAGCTGAAAAGATGCGGTATTCTCTGTTCGGCCACATTGATTTCCGGTCTTGGCGGACGGCAGCGGCTGAGAGAACACGCCATTGCATCGGCTTCCCTGATCAGCGCGATCAAGCCGGATTATGTTGGATTCCTGACATTAATGATCGATCCACAGGCACCGGTTTATTCGAAGATTGTTTCCGGGGAGCTGGAACTTCTCAATCCGGAGGATGTGGTGGAAGAGATGAAATTGTTTTTTCAGAATGTGGATTCCGAGGGTACGGTTTTCAGGTCCAATCATGCATCGAATTATGTTATCCTGAAAGGAACACTGAATGAGGATATTCCGTCTATGCTAGCATATCTGCGGCAGGTAGAAGAGCAGGGCAAATACAGAGAAGAACGTTGGAGAAGATTTTAGAATAAAGGCGCTTACTCGGATGTTGGCAGATTTTGCTGCCGGTGTCTGAATAAGTGCCTTTTGGTATCAGCATGGTGGTAGTGAAAAAATCAGAAAATTAAAATATTTACACAAAATATATTGACAAATGCAAAAATGATGCTATAATTAAAGCATAAAAAGAAAGTAACAGAAGAAATTAACAAATAACTCAAGAGAGCAGAAAGGACTGATTCCAAAATTCTAAGTAGCTTTATACCAAGTGTCTAAAAGTGAAGAAGGAGGTACGGACCACCAGAAAGTTTATTTTAATTTTTTAAACCGAAACTGAAGAAAGGAGTATAGTCCAATGTACTGTACAGAAGAACACCAGTGAAGGGTCATCTGATGATTATATATAACGTCGGATGGCTCTTTTTTTGCGCTTCCAAGGGTGGCGGTGAACAGTTTTCACTTTTTAGTATTGCGCATTTGCTTCGGGTAATATATACTGAACCAATGAAGAGAGGTTTTAGTTATGTCAAAAAGATGTGCTTTTTCGGGTCACAGGCCTTTTTATTTTCCATGGAAAGAGAATGAGTCTGATCCGGCCTGTATACATTTGAAAGCAGCCCTGGAAGCTGAAATCAACAAGGCTGTAGCGGACGGATTCTTTTATTTTATTGTCGGCGGCGCTGATGGTGTTGACACATGGGCCGCTGAGATTGTATTGGAGAAAAAGAAAACGAATCCGGAGATTAACTTGGAGCTTGCGAAGCCCTTTGCGGATTATAACAAACATTTGCAGAATGATTATGGTCGGAGACTTCGGGCCATTGAGGAAGCCGCGGATCGTGTGACGGTTGTATCAGATGGTGCGGATGAGGCAGCGGATTATATTTTGCGGGACTGCTATATGGTGGATGCCAGTGAGCGGATGATCATTGTCTATGACGATGACAGCAAAGGACCAAGCGGTACGAAGGATGCGCTGCTTTATGCGAGATCCAGCGGTGTGGAGATCCGTCAGATCCAATGGATGCATTTATAAGAAAGAAGAGGTAATTTGTTGAAAGAAGAATTTAAAAAATATCTGGCAATGATACTGGCCGTATTCTGTACAGCGGCATTGAGTATTCTGTTCTTCTTTATATTATTCAGAATGGATGCGCTGCAAAGTCTGATCGGCAGGATAATGAATATACTGATGCCGTTTATATATGGTGCAGGCATTGCCTATGTTCTGAAGCCGTTGTGTAATACCTACGAGCGTTTTTTGAACAAACACTGGCATCCGAAGCGGCAGAAGCTGATCGGTACAGTGAGTGTGATCGGAAGTATTGTGACAGGTCTGGTGGTCATCTATGCAGTCCTGGCTATGCTGCTTCCGCAGTTGGCACTGAGTGTGGCAAGGATCGCACGGTCATTGCCGGAGATGATCGAGAGTATCAGTCATATGGTGGATCATCTGTTTGAAGGCAATGAAGTGATCCAGAATTATATTATGCAGTTGTCAGATGCAGGCACAGAGTCCCTTTCAGGATGGTTAAAGGAGAGTATTCTTCCGTATATGAATATGATCCTCACCGGTTTATCTGACAGTATGATCAATATGGCAGGAATTTTTATGGATCTGTTCATTGGTCTGGTGGTGGCTATTTATCTTTTGTATGGACGCAGAAAATTCAAAAAACAGGGCAAACTGTTGTTGTACAGTCTGTTTAAGGCGCGTTGGGCGGATAAGATTATTGAAGAGATACGTTTTGCGGACAGAGTCTTTTCGGGATTTATTGGCGGTAAGCTGTTGGATTCAGCTATTATCGGCGGTATTTGTTATATTGGAATGATGATCATGGGGCTGCCTTATGCGATCCTCATCAGTGTCATTGTCGGTGTGACGAATATCATTCCGTTTTTTGGACCATACATCGGCGCTATTCCATCGGCGATCATTTTGCTGACGGTCAGTCCGATGTCCTGTCTGATGTTTGTTATTTTTATTGTGATTTTGCAGCAGGTGGACGGCAATATCATTGGGCCGAAGATTCTTGGAAGCAGTACGGGATTATCCGGTATCTGGGTACTTTTCTCCATTCTGCTTTTCGGCGGCTTATTCGGTTTTGTCGGCATGATCATTGGCGTACCTGTTTTTGCGGTTATTTATGATCTGATCAGACAGCTGATCATCAGAGGCCTGGAGCTTCGAAGCAAGTCAAAGATGTTTGATGATTATCAGCAGGAATATCCGCGCAAAGAATAAAAGCAAAATATTAGGAGTGATAAAGGTGTTGAAGAATTGGAAAGTACAGGAGATTGGCGGTGCAGTGGCCCTGCTGATCTGCGGGCTTGTTTTATTGTTGATGCCGGAACTGACGCTGGTCACGATTGCCAATGTGATCGGTATTCTGGTGATCATGATTGGTGCGTTTTTCCTGATCGGTTATTTTCTGAGGAAGGAACTGGCAGCGGGCAATAATGATCTGATCAAAGGACTGGTGATTGTCTGCATCGGTATTTTTATTTGTGTGAAATCGGAACTTGTGGTTTCTGTTTTGCCCGTTGTTCTGGGAATCGGTGTTGTCCTCAGCGGTATTCTGAAACTGCAGCATGCTTTCGATCTGAAACGAATGGGATTTGATACATGGGTGCGGATCGGTCTGACAGCAGCGGTGAATATTTTTATCGGTTTAATTGTCATACTGAATCCGTTTTCAACCGTGGCATGGCTGATGCGTCTTGTGGGCATCGGATTCCTTTTCAGCGGTGTGACAGACCTCATTACAACCATTTATGTTTCTAAAAAGGCATCTGAATATTATGTGGATGGTAAAGCTGAAGAGACGGATGAGGAAATAAAATGACACTGCAGCAGTTAAAATATGTCATTGCCATTGCCGAGAAAGGGAGCATTAATGAGGCGGCAAAGGTGCTGTATATTTCACAGCCCAGCCTGACCAATGCCATGCATGATCTGGAGAATGATCTGGGAATTCAGTTGTTTATCCGCAATAATAAAGGCATCCGTGTGACGAATAAAGGAGAAGAATTTCTCAGGTATGCAAGGCAGGTCATTGAACAGGTAGTACTGCTTGAGGACAAGTACCTCAATAAGGAACCGGAAAAACAGTATTTTCATATATCTGCCCAACATTATAACTTTGCGGTCAGGGCATTTATTGATCTGGTGCAGGAATATGGGCCGGATGAGTATGATCTGGCACTTTCGGAGAAGAAGACATATGACATTATAGAGGATGTCAAAAATGGTCGAAGTGAGTTGGGAATCCTGTATCTGGCAGATTTCAACAAGAAGGTCATTATGCGGACTTTGAAGGAGTATAATCTGACTTTTACGGAGATGTATACAACGAAGCCCTACATTTTTATTTCAGCGAGACATCCCCTGGCAGATCGGGATCTGATCCGGATGGAGGATCTGGAACCTTATCCGTATATTTATTTTGAACAGGGCGAGAGCAATTCTTTTTATTTTGCGGAAGAGGTCCTCAGTACATTTCAGCATAAGAAGTCCATTCGTGTGACGGACAGAGCAACATGTTTTAACCTGATTCTCGGCTTGAACGGCTATACACCGAGTGCAGGTATTTATATTGAAGAATTGGGCGGCGGGGATCTGATCTGTAAGCCGTTGGCGTTGGATGAGACGATCCATATCGGGGCGATCGCAATGAAAGATTCGGTCCGGAGCGAGATCGGCCGTAAATACCTCAAATTTTTAAAAAAATATCTGATCGAATAACGGCAGATGATGTTGTCGTAATAATAGGAGTTTGCTATAGCTGATGACTATAGCAAGCTATATTTTTTGGGAATTATGCAAATTTTGGAAAATGGTTTAAAATAAGTATAATATGTGATGAATTATTCACCGCCCGGACTGACGTTCCCTCAATACAGTTAATTTTTATTAACTTTGTCAGGCCGGGCTTTCTGTTACAAAACGGTGTAAAGATATCACGGAATTTTGGGAAAGAGGATTGCAGATATGAATTTGATGGCATTTAAGAGAGGACTGAGAGATGGCATTGCGATTGCAATTGGTTATTTCTCAGTCTCTTTTTCATTTGGACTGACAGCGGTTGCTTCGGGCATTAGCTGGTGGGAAGCCGTGTTGATCTCGCTGACGAACCTGACATCATCCGGACAGTTTGCGGGGATCGGGATTATAGCGGCATCGGGGTCCTATGTTGAAATGATGGTGACGGAACTGGTCATTAATATGCGGTATGCGCTGATGAGTATTTCTTTGTCACAGAAGCTGGATCCGACATTTAAACGGTGGCAGCAGCTGATCCTGGGTCACTGCAATACGGACGAGATTTTTGCGGTGGCTATGAGCCGGAATAAGACTGTAACACCTGCGTATATGACCGGTCTGGCCGTTCTTCCGTATATCGGATGGACAGGCGGCACCCTTGTAGGGGCTATCTGCGGCAATATTTTGCCGACAACTCTCGGCAACGCATTGGGCATTATGATCTATGGCATGTTCCTGGCGATTATTATTCCTGCTATGCGGAAGGAACATCCGATTCTTGTGGTTGTATGTGTGGCGGTACTGCTGAGCTGCATCATCCATTTTGTGCCGGTATTTTCATTCATTACAGACGGATTTTCAATTATTATCTGTGCGGTGGCAGCATCCGCGGTAGGCGCGCTGCTTTATCCGGTGTCAGAAGAAGAGGAGGCCGAACATGCAGCATAATTACTGGATTTATCTTTTTATCATGTTTGCGGTGACATATCTTGTACGTGTCCTGCCGCTGGTCGTTTTTAAGAAGAAGATCACCAATCGTTTTGTACGGTCGTTTCTGACCTATATTCCATATGCGGTGCTTGCAGCGATGACTTTCCCGGCTGTGTTTTTTGCAGTGGACTGTATTCCGGCAGCGGCAGCCGGTGTAGTGGCCGGCGTGATTGCGGCACTTGCGGGCGGCAGCTTGTTTACTGTTGCCATTTCTGCCAGCGCAGTGGTTTATATCCTTTTACTTATTCTTTAAATCGTATTCAAAAACAGCTGAATTTTATACTTTTTTGTAAAATTCAGCTGTTTTTCCTGTAATGATTATGGTATTATTTTCCTATGTACATTATGATAGGAGGAGAAAGAATGAAAAAGCTTGTTGCAGTGACAACAACGATTTTGATTATTCTGATTGCTGTACTGAGTGTCTTCATGATCAAGGGGCATGGGTCTGACAGCAGTACGGCGAAATCGACACTATCGGATCTGAAAGAGAGTCTGTCTGATAAAGAAGATACAAAGGCAGCGGAGGCATCCAAAGACAGTGATGCGGACTGGGTGTATGATGGTGAGCTGCTTCACATGAATAAGCAGATGAAGACCATTACTTATGAAGGAAGAGATTTTAAGGTCAAGTTTACCAATCCGTTTTATGAAGAAGGCAGTGACAACTACATCAGTGTCATTTTTTATGATAAGGCGCATGGATATCTGCTGAAGTCTCTGGGAGAAGGCACGGACAGTGCATTCTATGAAGCCTATAAAACAGAAGATGGCTGTGAGACATGGAATAAATGTACCGCGGATGTATGGTTTGACTTAAATGGCAGCAATCATTTGGAGATGATCAGTGAGAATGAGATCGTCTATGTATGTTCAGTGGTCAATGAGAATCTCGGTACCAATGAGACGACCATCAGCTACAGTGCAGACGGCGGTGATTCATGGCAGGCATTTAAGAGTAATTCCGGCGGTGACAGTGAAGCAATCAAGGCTATCATGGACAAGATGACATTGGAGCAGAAGGTGGCACAGTTATTTGTTGTTTCTCCGGAGACACTGACCGGTGTGGATTCTGTACAGTATGCGGGCGATATGACCTATCAGGCTTTACAGGATTATCCGGTGGGCGGTATTGTGTTTGCGAAGGATAATATTGATTCTTCAAGCCAGTTCGGTACGATGACAGATAATCTGCAGTCTTACAGTGAAGACATATCCGGCCTTCCGCTTTTCCTGGCAGCAGCCGAAGAGGGCGGAAGCGCATCTGTTCTCGGCAATAATGACAATCTGGATGAATACTACGAGAACAGCTACAGTGATGACGGCAGTGACTATTCGTCATCATCAGCAAATTCGGTACATAGCGGTGCAACGTCCATGTCTGAAATCGGACGCAAGGATGACAGTACCAATGCCTATGAAGCAGGCAAGTCCATCGGCAGTCTGATGTCAGCATATGGATTGAATCTTGATCTGGCACCGGTTGCGGATGTTTTATCCGGCAACAGTACCGGCATCGGCAATCGTACATTTGGCACTGATGCCCAGACGGTTTCCGATATGGCACTGGAGGTTATAAGAGGTATCCAGGAGGAAGGTGTGAATGCGGCTATGAAGTATTTCCCGGGATACGGTGCAGCATCTTCGAACATGTCCGGTTTTCCGGTGATCAACAGTTCACTGGATGAGCTGAAGAAGAAGGAATTCCTGCCGTACAGCAATGCCATTGCACAGGGAATGGATTTTGTTATGGTGGGACATATTTCTGTGCCGAATGTGACAGGTGATGATACACCGGCTTCGTTGTCTGAGAAGATGATCAGCGAGGTCCTTCGCAAGGATCTTGGATTTAAGGGAATTGTTATGACAGATTATCTGAACGACAAGACCATTGTGAAGAACTACGGTGCAGCGGATGCAGCGGTGAAGGCTATTCAGGCCGGGGCGGATCTTCTGCTTGAACCGGATGATTTGGAAGCAGCCTACGAAGGCGTACTCAAGGCAGTTAAGAAAGGAGATATCACAGAGGATCGCCTGGATGAATCTATTTACCGAATTCTCAGAGTGAAGCTTTCCATGCAGGATGAATCCTCAGATACGACAGAGTCAGAGAGCGTCAGTGACTATTAGATACAGGGCAAAGTATAAACTTCTTCTAAAATAATGCCCGTATTCCTGTTAAAGACTTGACGTTTTCGGGAATCTGCTGTATATTCGATACACAGACAGGACAGATGGATGGCTTTTCCATTTGTCTGTAAGATATATTAGGAGGAGTATATGAGAAGACATACCAGAATCATGTTATTTATGCTGCTGGTAATGCTCTTGGCTTTGACAGGGTGTGAGAAGATATATACCGGCAATGCAGATACGCAGACATCATCCGATTCAGAGAAATTGACAGAGACTGTACAGGAGACGGAGACAAATCCGGAAACTGTGCGTGAAAGTGTGGAATCAGATAAAGTCACAGAAGGCAGTACACAGAACAAGAAAGTGTTTGAGAGCAGCCTGGGTTACAGTGTGATTTATGATGACACCGTATTTGAATATAATCGCACAGGAGATTATGATGAAATTGGTCTGAGAGGACAGACATTTTCTTCAAAGCCGGTTTTCTTCGCGGCCATGAAGATCAAGAATGAAGACATCCAGACGGTGATGGACCAGATTTTCAACAATTCTGTACAGCAGACAACCATCGGAGTCAAGGCTTACAGTGCAGTTTGCCAGCCGACAACAGAAGAAGTGGATGGCGGCAAGAATCTTAAGTATCATAATCAGTATCTGGTGGAACTGGCCAATGGTGATGCATTGCTCTTTGAAGTCCAGTGGTTTGAAGAGAACAAGAATTTCAAAGAGACAGAAGCGACCGGAGAGAGTGAAGATACTGCAGAGACTGAGAGCGTTCGGGAGACGGAAGAAACAGTCAAGGATACAGGGACAGCAGCTGAAAGCAGTAAAGAAGTTGTCGCTGAGAGTGCCAGCAAGAAACTGTCAGAGATGTTGGATTCTATTGAGATTGAGGTGTCGGTTAAAGGCGAGGAGCCTGCGGAGGCATTGGAGACGGTTCTGGAATCCGGGACAGAGACTCAGCAGACTGAAGAAACAGCGAAATAGCATAGATTTATGCATTTGATGTATAGCCAGAAGATATAAATGTATTGACACAGCATGTGATTTCCAGTAAAATATTTATATGAACTAGCGTATATGAAGTACGCATACGAATAATTATTTGGCGGATACGCCACACCGACGAAATGCGTAGCATTTTGGAGGTTAGCTTTGAACAGTTACCAGTATATTTATTTTAACAGATATATGCACAGGCAGTGTATGATAGTGGAGTATGAAGCTCCTGTCCTTTTGGACAGGAGCTTTTTACGTTTGTAAATACAACATTATTTAATTTGTAACTGTTCAGAGCCAAGCAAAATTTCAAAAAGCAGGTATAAAATGCGTAGCATTTTGGAGGTTAGCTCTGAACAGATACTTTAATTTTATGTAGAGGCGTAATTGAAGGGGAAGTCGATGAAGAAGGATGAATTATTAAAGAATATTGAAAAGTATTGGACAAATCGTGCAGAAGGCTATTCACAGGTGAATCTTGAAGAACTGGCAGGTGAAAAATGGCCGGTCTGGTTGTCGGTCATTGAAGAACATATGCCAAAAGTGGAAAGAAAAGGGATAAGAATTCTGGATATAGGAACAGGACCAGGTTTTTTTTCAATTATCTTATCAAGAGCCGGCTATCAGGTGACAGCTATTGATTATACAGAAGAAATGCTGAAAAAAGCAAAGAATAATGCCGGTATCCTGGCAGATAAAATCGAATGGTATCAGATGGATGCACAGGCGCTTCGGTTTGCTGATAATACATTTGATATGATTGTCAGTCGAAATGTAACATGGAATCTGGAACATCCGGATAGGGCATACTATGAATGGATGCGTGTTTTGAAGCCTGGCGGCGTTCTTTTGAATTTTGATGCCAATTGGTATCATCATTTATTTGATGAAGAGAAAAGAGCTGCATATGAGGCGGATCGCAATAAGGTCAGCAGTCTTGGAATGCATGATGACTATACGTGTACGGACATTGAAGCAATGGAGGCAATTGCACGTCAGGTGCCGCTTAGTCACATTCAGCGTCCGGAATGGGATCGTCAGATTCTTAAACAATTAAATGGTATACAGATACAGCTGGATGAAAAGGTGTGGCAGCGTGTCTGGTGTGAGGCTGAAAAAGTGAATAATGGTTCTACACCGATGTTTATGGTTGCGTGTACTAAAGCACCGGTACAGCAGACAGAGCGGCTGAGACTTCAGGCTGCGATGGTATAGATAGAGGAGAAAGGTTTTGGCAAATTTATGAAATTTTTGATAAAAAAGGCGGGAGGCTTTTGTCTGTTGATCATAGGCATTACATTTTTATCGTTTCTCCTGTCTTATCTGTCTCCGGGAGATCCGGCACAGATACTATTGAATAATCAGGGGGTAAAAGCCAGTGAGGAAGCGCTGCAGTCCACCCGGCATGAGCTGGGACTTGACCGACCGATGATTGTTCAGTATGGTGATTGGCTGATGGACTTATGCAAGGGTGATATGGGCACTTCTTATAAGTCCAATCGGCCGGTATTAAGTGAAATGACAGCAAAGATTCCGGGAACACTTATTCTGACAGTGACAGCACTTGGGGTTACAATGCTGCTTTCTATTCCTTTAGGTACTTGGTGTGCGTGGCATGCAGGCGGCAAAGCAGATCGCCTGATTCAGATGGTGACTTATCTATTTGCTTCGCTTCCGTCTTTTTTTCTGGCGCTTTTACTGATGTATTTTTTGTCTTTAAAGATAAAAATATTTCCGGTGATCGGAAGTCTTAGTCTGAAAGGACTTGTTATGCCGGTTTTGACGTTGGCATTGACCTTGTCAGCCTGGTATATACGTCAGGTGCGAGCCATTATCAGAAAAGAAATGCAGGGATCCTATATAGATGGCCTCAGGGCAAGAGGTATGTCTGAACGGCAGATTTTATTTGGACACGTACTGCGTAATTGCAGAGGCCCATTAGTGACTTTGATCGGGATATCTTTTGGCAGTATGCTTGGTGGTACAACAATTGTGGAGAGTATTTTTTCATGGCCGGGAGTCGGCAAATTGGCAGTAGATGCGATTACAGCCAGAGACTATCCGGTGATACAGAGTTATGTTGTCTGGATGGCAGTTATTTATCTGAGTATCAATTATCTGATTGAATTTCTGTATCCTTTGCTGGATCCGAGGACAGGCAGGAGGAGACAGAAATGAAAATGAAAAAAATGATCAAGTTCAGACTGATAATTCTGATGGTACTTTGTGCAGGCCTTTTGCTGGGCGCATGGATCGTGCGGGGGCATTTGATTCATGAACCATTTCGTACCAATGTGCGTCAGGCTTTTCAGGCACCCTGCAGAGAGTATATCTTTGGGACAGATAATCTGGGAAGGTGTGTTGCCTGCAGAATTCTTTATGGCGCAGCGACATCCCTTTATGCGGCTGTTCTTGCCGTTCTTGCTGTATTTATTATCGGAACGGCAGTTGGTGTTACAGCAGCATATGCCGGTGGTATTGTGGATCGGATATTAATGAAGATTACATTGGTTTTTCAGGCTTTTCCGAATTTTATTCTGGCAGTTGCAGTAGCCGGAATGCTGGGAACAGGCTTAAAAAACAGTGTGCTGGCGCTGGGGGCTGTTTATTGGATCACTTATGCAAAACTGTCCCGAAGCCTGGTTTTGTCAATCAGAGATTCTGAGTATATAAGGGCAGCAAAAATATGCGGTGCAGGACCGACGGCAATTATTTTTAAATATATACTGCCGAATATGGTTTCACCGCTTATTGTGACGGCTGCTCTGGATGTCAGCAGTTTTATACTGAGTATGGCCGGTTTATCGTTTCTTGGGCTGGGGCCGTCCAGACCAACAGCGGAGTGGGGAGCCACCATGAGCGAGGCGAAAACATTTATCCAACAGGCGCCATGGTGTATTGTATTTCCGGGGCTGGCGCTGTTAGTTACAGTTGTTATATTCAATTTATTGGGAGATGCACTTCGTGATGTGATTGATGAAGGGTAATAAAAGGGCAACATTTTAAATTTATATAAAAAGAACAAGGAGTAATCAAATGAAAAAGAAATTATTAACGATTGCTGTGACAGCAGCAATGTTGTTTAGCCTTGTGGCCTGCGGCAGTAATGGTGGGAGCAATGAAACAAAGGCGGTGGAGACAAGTGCGTCAGAAACAGCAGCTGAGAGTGCTGTTTCTGAAGGTGATGGTGAGAAAACACTGAAAGCCGGTGCAACAACAGGATTTTTCGGTGCGGAAAGTCTGGATCCTGCGAATAACTGGGATGGATGGATTATGTCCATTTATGGTATCAGTGAGAATTTGTTCAGATTAGATGATAATCTGGCACCTCAGCCATGGCTGGTTGATAGCTATGAGAATACGGATGATACAACATGGGTATTCACATTGAAGGATGGCATCACATTTTCCAATGGTAATGCCGTTACTGCAGAAGCTATAAAGAAGTGTTTTGAAAGGACTTATAATAATAATACCCGGGCGGCCAGTACACTGAAAATTGATTCCATGGAGGCTGACGGCCAGATATTGACGATTCATACACCAGAAGCGAATCCTACAATTTTGAATGATCTTTGTGATCCGATGTTTGGTGTTTATGACGCGGAAAGTGAGATTGATCCTGAACTTGGGGCATCATGTACAGGACCTTACGTGGCGACTGCTTTCACAGCTATGACAGAAGTAAAGATGGACAAAAACAGCCATTACTGGGGCGGAGAACCGGCAATTGATCATATTGAACTGAAAATTATGGATGATGTAGATGCGTTAAATATGGCACTTCAGAATGGAGAAATTGATATGATTGCACAGCTGCCGGCAGCAAGTGCTTCACTTTTCTCTGATACAGATACCTATACAATTGGTGCAGCAACATCAACAAGATCCCAGTTCCTTCAGTTCAATCTTGAATCAGAAGCATTGAAGGATGTGAATATTCGTAAAGCCATCAGTATGTGTATTGATCGTGAGGGCTATGCAGATGTTGTATTTGCAGGATATGCAAAACCATCCTATGGCATTTATCCGGATACATTGAGCTATGGCGGAACGGAAGGCATCGATCTTTCTGTTGATAAGTACGATACAGAAGCGGCCAAAGCACTGGTAGAAGCTGCAGGTTACACACCGGAAAAACCTCTGGAATTAAAACTGGTTACATACAGCTACAACACAGGTTTGCTTCAGATGACAGATATGCTGCAGCCGGAGCTGGAAGCAATTGGGATTAAGTTAAGTATTGAGACTTATGATGTACTGGATGATGTACTTCAGGCCGGAAACTTTGATATTGCAGCTTTGAGTTATGCCCTTGCACCAACAGGTAATGCTCAGTATCTGATCAATATGTTGTTTGTATCAGATGGCACTGATAATTATGGCCATTACAGTAATTCAGATGTAGATGCAGATGCACAGAAACTGGAAACTACCTTTGATACATCTGAAAGAGATGCAATCGTCAAAGATCTGACTCAGAAGGTTGTAGATGATTGCCCGGATGCTTTTATTGCCAGCCAGCAGCTGCTTATTGTTTATAACAATAAAGTAACGGGTGTGGATGTGAATCCATCTGAGTACTATCTGATTACGAATACATTGGATATTGCGGAGTAAAACATATGCTTTCAGTTGAACAGCTTTATGTGAATTACGGAGAAAAAGAAATACTGCATGATGTCGATCTTCAGGTTGCTCAGGAAGAAATTGTGATGATTGTGGGAGAGAGCGGCAGTGGGAAAAGTACTCTGGTGCGCAGTATCATGGGCCTTTTGGGTGAAGAAGGACATATTACTAAAGGAAATATTGTTTTTCAGGGGGTTAATTTGTGTCAACTGAACAAAAAACAATACCGGGAGCTGAGAGGCTCCCGTATTGCTATGGTTTTTCAGCAGCCGGAGAGTTCTTTTGATCCCACTCAGACCATTCATCGTCAGTTTTACGAGGCTATGAATGTACATAGGAAAGTCAATGTGCGGGAGGCAGAGCAGACAGCAAAAAGCCTACTTGGAATGCTTGGATTCAGGGAGCCGGAAACCATTCTTTCAAAATATCCTTTTGAATTAAGCGGCGGCATGGCGCAGCGGGTGGCTATTGCGTTGGCTGTTGTTAATGAACCGGCGTTTTTGCTGGCTGATGAGCCTACGAGTGCCTTAGATGTGGTTGTACAGAAGCAAACATTGGATGTGATATTGGATATGCGTCAAAAATTGCATATGACAATGCTGATGGTGACGCATAATATGGGAGTTGTCGCATATATGGCGGATAAAGTCGGCGTGATGCATCATGGGCACCTGGTAGAATGGGGCAAAAAGACAGAATTGTTGAAAAATCCACAGCATCCATATACCAGAGAATTGATTCGTGCGATTCCGACCATGAATGGCATTCTTCCGCAATATCAGGAAACACCGCAGATGAAAGGTTGGAAGAACAAGGTCTGGTATTCTGAGACACATTGGGCATTAATGGCGTAAAGGGCATAGGAGATATGAAAATAGCAGAAATTAGAAATCTCAGTTATAGTTATAGAGAAAATTGTGGACAGAAAAAGGCTGTATCGAATGTTTCTTTTGATATTGATGAAGGGGAGTGCCTTGGCCTGATTGGAGAGAGCGGCAGTGGTAAAAGTACAATTGGCTCATTGATAGGAAATTTTCTGACAGGGTATGAAGGAAGTATCCATTTGATGTCTAATGAAAAAGAATTGGCAGACATGTCAAAAAAGGAACGGCATGATTTGTATAGGGATATACAGGTGGTATTTCAGAATCCCTGGCAGTCTTTTCCGCCTAATATGTGTGTAGGAGAAGGTATTGCAGAAGGTATTCGATATTACAGTCGAGGATTAGCTTCAGATCAGAAAAAGTTAAAAGAGAAGGTGTTGGAGACCATGCATCTTGTGGGACTATCCGCATCTTACTATCAAAAGAAATGCAGAGAGCTGAGTGGTGGAGAGTGCCAGAGGGCAGCTATTGGGCGTGCGATTATTCGATCACCGAGGCTACTTATTTGCGATGAAGTCACAAGTGCATTGGATGTGTCGATTCAGGCACAAATTATGCAGCTTTTATTTTCACTGAAAAAAGAGATGGGGATGGCAATGCTTTTTATTTCCCATGATCTTGCACTGGTAGGCGGTATCTGTGATCGGGTCTGTGTCCTGCATGATGGACAGTTAGTGGAAGAATTGCCGGGAGGCAGGGAAATGTATGAGAAAGCAGAACATCCATATACAAGATTACTGATGAAGTCAGTGCTGGATATTATATAGAAAATTTGTAACTGTTCAGAGCCAGGCAAAATTTCAAAAAACAGGTATAAAATGCGTAGCATTTTGGAGGTTGGCGCTGAACAGTTACAAAAACTTTAAGAACATCGCTTACATGTACGGTGTTCTTTTTTTACGAATTCATTTGTTGTCAGAACAGTATATGGACGGTATAATGGGACTATATGCAGAGGAATTTTGGGTATAGTTTGACAATTGTGTTAGTTTGATTCACAGGTAATTGCAGAATATAAAGCATTTTTGATGGCTTTAAAAGACTGAGAAGGTGCCATTACCGTGAAACGAAAGGATGGATTTTCGTGAATTTCTGTTATGATGTTTTGAATTATAAGTACCCATCCAGGCGGGAGGTAGTCTACGGGCGAAAGGGCATGGTCTGTACATCTCAGTCGCTGGCGGCTCAGGCCGGACTGGATATTATCAAGGCCGGAGGCAATGCGGTGGATGCGGCGTTGGCCACGGCAGCCTGCATGATCGTGCTGGAGCCTACATCCAATGGCTTCGGCAGTGATGCTTTTGCACAGGTCTGGATGGACGGGAAGCTTTATGGACTTAATGCCAGCGGTTTTTCGCCGGCTTTGCTGACGAGAGAGGCGTTGATGGATAAAGGCTATGAACAGATGCCGAAGTTCGGCTGGGAACCTGTGACAGTCCCGGGAGCTGTTTCCGGATGGAAGAAACTGCATGACCGGTTCGGAACATTATCCTGGGAGAAGATCTTTGAACCGGCGATTCGCTATGCGGAGGAGGGCTATGTGGTGACGCCGGTGATCTCCAAAATGTGGCGTCAGGCATGGGATGATTATGAAGAAAGCCTTTCACCTGAATTGTTTGAGGAATGGAGGAAAGTCTTTGCCTCGGATGGTCATACACCCCGGGCCGGAGAGATCTGGTCATCCAAAGCCCATGCGGAGACATTCAGGGAATTGGCGGCAACGGATTGCGAGAGCCTGTACAGAGGCCGCCTGGCGGATGAAATAGACAGCTATTCAAGGACAACCGGCGGTTATTTGAGAAAAGGGGATCTGGTAGCCTATGAGGCCGAATGGGTACAGCCAGTGAGCACTTCCTACAGAGGTTATGATGTGTGGGAAATACCGCCGAACGGTCACGGCATTGTTGCACTGATGGCTTTGAATATCATGGAATGTATGCAGTTTGCGGCCGGCCATGACAGTGAAGAAGTGGTTCACAGGCAGTTGGAGGCCATGAAACTGGCCTATTCGGATGGGCAGCAGTATATTGCAGATCCCCGAAGTATGAAAGTAACGACGGAGCAAATGCTGTCGAAAGTCTATGCTGCTTACCGTGCGGCCAATATTGGTCAGCGTGCAGCCAAACCGCAGTACGGGAATCCTTCCAGCGGCGGTACGATTTATCTGTGTACAGCGGACGGCGCAGGCAATATGGTCAGTTTTATTCAGTCTAATTACTGCAATTTCGGTTCAGGGATTGTAGTGCCGAAAACAGGCATTGCACTTCAGAATAGAGGATTCAATTTTTATATGGACCCGGAAAGTGCCAATTGTGTCGGTCCGCATAAGAAAACCTATCATACCATTATCCCGGGATTTCTGACCAGAAATGGCAAAGCCATCGGCCCTTTTGGTGTCATGGGCGGTTTTATGCAGCCTCAGGGGCATGTACAGGTGATGATGAATCTCATAGATTTTCATATGAATCCCCAGGAGGCGCTGGATGCACCGAGATGGCAGTGGACAGGTGATATGAATATTGAGATTGAACAGGGCTTTCCGATGGATATGGCAGGTCGATTAAAAGCCAGAGGACATCATGTGACGGTGGCCACAGACAGCATGGATTTTGGCCGGGGACAGTTGATCTTCAGAGATGAGAATGGCATACTGACCGGGGCAACAGAACCAAGAGCCGGCGGCGCTGTAGCAGCCTGGTAGAAGCTGACAGTTGGTTAAGGTAAGAGATAATAAGAGGTGGAAGAAAGCATAAAAATGACGGACTGGAAAAAGTATTTTAACAGCACCATTCTTTCAAGGGGAAGACAGTATTACCATGAGGGAAGAGTCAAGCGGCTGACACATCGTGATCACGAATGGTTTGCGGCTGTTAAAGGCAGCAGGAGCTACAATGTCATCGCCCGGATAGGAGAAGACGGAGATATTGAAGACATGGAGTGTTCCTGCCTTTATGCATATAACGGCCAGAATTGCAAACATATGGCGGCGCTTTTGTATGCGGTGGAAGCAGATCAAAAGGAAAATGGTGTTCAGACAGAATTAGAGCTGGCACAGCAGAGAATGGATAAGGAAGATAAAGTCATTTTCAAAAAGTTGGCAGCCCAGACGGAATATAATTATTTTGATCTGAATATGGCTGCTCAAAAACTGGAATTGTCAAGGAGTATATGGGAGAAGGCCAAAAGACTGGCAGAGCAAAAGCAGATTGTCCTTGATGATATTCAAACGGGGTATTTGGGCTGGTACGGTGATTCGAAGCTTATTCTGCATGCAGAGGGCAGATATCTTACAAAAGGAAATGATGGTTATGCGGTTCAGGTCCTTTGCTCTAAGGACCGTGTTGAACAGGCACTGTGTTATGTCAGAGGATGCAGAGGATCTTATACGGCTCCCGGAGAGGGATATAGAGCCTATAGTTATGGCAATGTTTGTGTTCATGAGGCAGCGCTTATGTATCTCATGGAAGATTATCTGATCGCACACAGACCGGGGGATGCGACAGATTTGCGAGGAAAGCAGATTCTGGGGGGTTATCAGCAAAGATATGTCAAAAAAAGTTCAAATACGTCCGTTTCTGACAAGCAAACGCTTTATCTGGAACCAAGGTTTGAGTGTCTGTCAGGTGGTCTGGCGGTATCTTTCAAGGTTGGCACAGGGAAAATGTATGTGATCAAAGATCTGACGGAGTTTGTCGGGCAGATGGAGCGCGGAGATACAGTAGCTTTCGGTAAAACAACAAGGATCAATTTTGCCGGCTGCCGGTTGGAAGAGACTTCTGAGAAGTATTATGCTTTTATTAAAAGACAGATTAAAGAGCTGCAGCAGAGAATGCGCCGCGATCGGACACGCAGTTACTATTCGATGGAAGAAGAAATTAAAGGGAATATCGATTTGTCTGGAACCGGTCTTGACCAGATTTATAGTTTGATCAGGGACAGAAAGCCAGAATGTTCCAAATGGACGTCACAAGGCAGAAAGAAAGTTTATCTTGAATGTGCAGATGGCGTGCCGAAAATGACAATGACAGTGAGCCGGCTGGCGGATGCAGGAAATCAATTTGACGGTATTCATGTTTCATGCAAAATAAACGAAGTCATGGAGGGAACAGAGGCTGTTTATTTCCTTGAAGATCATCGTGAAAAAATAGTGCTGTGCAGAACAGAGCGGGAAGCTATAGAAGGTCTACTGCCTCTATATAATATGTCGAATGACAGCGGGGAAATTCAATTTAATATCGGCAGAAAGCATCTTGCGGATTTTTACTATCGGTTTCTGCCTGAATTTAAGAAGTATGGCAGCGTAAAAGGTGCTGAAAGCGGGGATATCCTGCAGTATCTGCCACCGGAAGCAAAGTTTGCCTTTTATCTGGATGCGGATGAAGAAAACCTGACCTGCGAGATTAAGGCCGTTTATGGTGAGAACACTGTAGATGTGACATGTCGTGGGGGTTCGGCAGAGGATTTTCGTGATCTCTTTAAGGAACATGAGATTATGGATCAGGTGATGCAGTATTTCCCTGAAGTAGATGAGAGCGGATCGGTCTTTCATTGCGGACGGGAAGAAGCACTGATTTATCAGGTTCTGGATCAGGGAATTGAAGCATTGATGACTTTGGGGGAAGTCAACAGTACAGATCGTTTTAAACGACTCAGTATTCGACGGATGCCGAAGGTATCTGTGGGTGTTTCCATGGAAAGCGGATTGATGGATTTGTCTATTACGCTGGATGACATGACCCATGAAGAGCTTTTGGAGGTTTTGAAGAGCTATCGCAGAAAGAAAAAATATTTTCGTCTGAAAAACGGTGATTTTGTTAATATTGAAGAGGATAGTGTGGAAATCCTCGGACAGATGATGGATGCATTGCATCTGTCACCAAAGGAATTTGTGCAGGGAAAGATGCAGCTGCCGGTCTACCGGGCGCTGTATCTGGACAAAATGTTGGAGCAAAGCAGCGGTATTTATCTGAAAAGAGACAGTCATTTCAGAAAGCTGGTCAAAGATTTTAAGACGGTGACGGATTCAGATTATGAAGTACCGGAAACGCTTCAGGATACGATGCGCCAATATCAGACAGAGGGGTATAAGTGGCTGCGTACGGTTGAAAGTGGCGGTTTCGGCGGCATTCTGGCAGATGATATGGGTCTCGGCAAGACACTTCAGATGATTGCGGTATTTCTGGCATGGAAACAGGAGGGACAAAAAGGCACCTCTCTGGTTGTATGTCCGGCTTCTCTTGTTTATAACTGGAAAGAAGAACTGGCACGTTTTGCACCTGCGTTAAATGCCGAGACGCTGACTGGAACACAGAAAGAGCGAAAAGAGAAAATCAGCCGTTATCAGGAGTGGGATGTTCTGATCACTTCTTATGACCTGCTGAAACGGGATATCCATGAATATGAAGGGTGTCAGTTCCGGGGGCAGGTACTGGATGAGGCACAGTACATTAAAAATCATACAACGGCTGCGGCAAAAGCGGTGAAGTTGATCCATAGTCAGGTTCGGTATGCGCTGACCGGTACGCCGATTGAGAACCGTTTAAGTGAACTGTGGAGTATTTTTGATTATCTGATGCCGGGATTCCTGTATACATATGAAGATTTCAAAAAGAATGTTGAAATGCCGATCGTCAAAAATCAGGACAAGCAGGTTTCGGACAATCTCAGAAGGATGACAGCGCCCTTTATTATGCGGCGTCTGAAGAAAGATGTGCTGAAAGATCTGCCGGACAAACTGGAAAAAGTATGTTATGCGGCTTTTGATACAAAACAGCAGAAGTTATATGACGGACAGGTTGTTCATATGCAGGCTATGCTGGAGGAACAGGCGGATGCGGAATTTGTTCAGAATAAACTGAAGATTTTTGCTGAGCTGACGAGACTCAGACAGGTGTGCTGTGATCCGTCACTGCTTTATGAGGCGTATGACGGCGGTTCAGCCAAACGTGAAGCTTGTATGGAACTGATTAGCCAGGCTATTGAAGGCGGCCATCGTATGCTGATTTTTTCACAGTTTACATCGATGCTGGAATTGCTGGAACAGGATTTGAAAGCGGCCCATATTGAATGGTATAAGATCACCGGCGAGACAGCCAAGGAGAAACGAATTGAGCTGGTACGTGATTTTAATGAGGGAACCGTGCCTGTATTTTTGATTTCACTGAAGGCAGGCGGAACTGGACTGAATCTGACCGGGGCGGATGTGGTCATTCATTATGATCCATGGTGGAATCTGGCGGTGCAGAATCAGGCAACAGACAGGGCACACCGAATTGGGCAGAAGAATATTGTTACTGTGTATAAATTAATTGCCAAAAATTCTATTGAGGAGAAAATCCTTGAAATGCAGGAAGCGAAGAAGCAGCTGGCAGATGAGATCCTCAGCGGTGAGATGGGCGGTCTGTCTGCGTTGACAAAGGATGAATTGATGGCACTATTGAAAATATAAAAAACTTAAAAAAAACTGTTGACAAATCTTTCACTATAAGGTATTATTAATAGCGTCGCTGGTGCAAACGAGCGACGGTAAGCCCAGATAGCTCAGTCGGTAGAGCAGAGGACTGAAAATCCTCGTGTCACTGGTTCGATTCCGGTTCTGGGCACGATGGGATATTAGCTCAGTTGGTAGAGCACTAGACTTTTAATCTAGGTGTCCCGGGTTCGAACCCCGGATGTCTCATTGTTTTTAAGACTCTGAAATTATTTCAGAGTCTTTTTTTCGCTAATGATCTGCTGTACAGAAAAAACTTTTTAAAATTCGTGAAAAGTGACGATATTTATTCTTCGAGATATTTCCTATGGTATTTTAATGACAAGCGTGCTATAATAGTCCACGGAGCGTTTGAGAAATAGAACGAATGTTCTTACTATATTTTGTGGTTAATTTGTTGTTTATGTTTGTAGACAACATGATATTGTTTCTTATAGATGAGAGGAAGGTCATTATGATTGTTATCAAAAGGGATGGACAGGAAGTCAATTATAACCGCAGTAAGATTATAGTTGCTATCGGGAAAGCCAATGAGGAGGTTCCGGAAGAAGAGAGAATCTCGGATCAGGAGATTGAAGAGATCGTTTCTTATGTGGAGACTAGAAAGAGAAAGAGAATTCTTGTTGAAGACATTCAGGATATCATCGAGCAGAAATTGATGGCCTTAGGGAAGTTTGATTTGGCGAAGCGATATATTGTGTATCGTTATACACGTGAGTTGGTGCGCCGCGCCAATACAACAGATGATTCGATTTTGAGCTTGATTAAGAACAGCAATAAAGAGGTTATGGAAGAGAATTCCAACAAGAATGCGACAGCAGCTTCCACTCAAAGAGATTTGATCGCAGGCGAAGTTTCCAAGGATCTCACGAAACGACTGCTTTTGCCTGAGAAGATTGCAAAGGCCCATGAAGAGGGAATTCTGCATTTCCATGATGCGGATTATTTTGTACAGCCGATTTTCAACTGCTGTCTGATCAATATTCAGGATATGTTGGACAATGGTACCGTTATGAACGGCAAGCTCATTGAGAGTCCTAAGAGTTTCCAGGTAGCCTGTACGGTGATGACTCAGATCATTTCAGCAGTAGCCAGCAGTCAGTATGGTGGACAGTCTGTTGATCTGAAGCACCTTGGCAAGTATCTGCGCAAGAGCCATGATAAGTATGAAAAGGCCTATAGAGCACATTTTGGCGATGAATTTGATGATGATACCATTGAGAAACTTGTCCAGGATCGTCTGAAGGATGAGCTGAAGTCCGGTGTTCAGACGATTCAGTATCAGATTAATACATTGATGACTACCAATGGTCAGTCACCTTTTGTTACACTCTTTCTGAATCTGGATGAGAATAACGAATACATTGAAGAGAATGCAATGATTGTTGAGGAAATCCTCAGACAGCGTCTTGAAGGTATTAAGAATGAGAAGGGTGTTTATGTAACACCTGCATTTCCAAAGTTGATTTATGTTCTGGATGAGAACAACTGCTTAAAGGGTGGCAAATATGATTATATTACGAAGCTGGCTGTGAAATGTTCTGCAAAGCGTATGTATCCGGATTATATTTCTGCGAAGAAGATGCGTGAGAATTATGAAGGCAATGTTTTCAGCTGTATGGGATGCCGAAGCTTCCTGTCACCTTGGAAGGATGAGAACGGCAACTATAAGTTTGAAGGTCGATTTAATCAGGGTGTTGTCAGCATTAATCTGCCGCAGATCGGTATTCTGGCGAAAGGGAATGAAGAAGTATTCTGGAAACTGATGGACGAACGTCTGCAGTTATGCTTTGAGGCGCTTATGTGCCGTCACAATGCGTTGAAGGGTACATTATCGGATGTCAGTCCTATTCACTGGCAGTACGGTGCGATTGCCCGTCTGGATAAGGGTGAGAAGATTGATCCGCTTCTGTATGGCGGTTATTCTACCATGTCTCTTGGCTATATCGGACTCTATGAAGTAACCAAGCTGATGAAGGGTGTCAGTCATACGGATCCTGTGGGCGAGGAGTTTGCACTTCGTGTCATGAATCATATGAAGGAAGCAACAGACAGATGGCGTGATGAGACGAACATCGGTTTCAGTCTATATGGTACACCGGCAGAATCTCTTTGCTATCGTTTTGCAAGAATCGATCTTGAGAAGTTCGGTGAGATTAAAGATATCACTGATAAGGGATATTATACGAATTCTTATCATGTGGATGTCAGAGAGAAGATTGATGCATTCAGCAAGTTCTCATTTGAGAGCCAGTTCCAGAAGATTTCATCCGGTGGATCTATTTCTTATGTGGAGATTCCGAACATGAGACATAATCTTGAGGCATTAGAGGAAGTTGTCAAGTTTATCTATGACAATATTCAGTATGCAGAATTTAATACAAAGTCTGATTATTGTCATGTCTGTGGTTATGACGGCGAGATCAAGATCAACGATGATCTTGAGTGGGAATGTCCGCAGTGCGGCAATAAGGATCACTCTAAGATGAATGTTACAAGACGTACATGCGGTTATCTTGGCGAGAATTTCTGGAATGTGGGTAAGACGAAAGAGATTAATGCCAGAGTGATGCATTTGTAATTCAAACCAAAAACCAAAAAAAGACGATTTTTACAGCATTTAATAATGTAAAAATCGTCTTTTTAATTTCAAAAGCCAGGTACTTCTGCTTCAAAAAAAAAAAGAAGATGTATGGTATAATAGTTTTATGTCGTGTGAGGACGAATTTATTGACAACCAATGTTGTTGACAGCACTGGCAAAATAATTGCGCTAGAGATTTTAAGCAGCGCAATAGGATGTCAGAAAAAAGATGATGGAGGAGTAATAATGCGAGTAATAGTTTGCGTGGATGACAATGGAGGTATGATGTTTAATCATCGCAGACAGAGCAGGGACAGAGTGCTTTGTGAGCGCGTGCTGCAGATGGCTGATGAGCGTGATTGCAGCGTGTATATGAATACGTATTCAGCTAAGATATTTCCGGAAGATAACAGAATTGCAGTGTCTGAGAATTATCTGGAGGAAGCAGGAGTACAGGATTTGTGTTTTGTCGAGAAAGAGCCGCTGGCGACTTATTTTGACAAAATAGATGAATGCATCGTTTTTAAATGGAATCGTGTTTATCCGGCAGATCAGCATCTGGATATTGACATTTCCAAAATGACTAAGGTTCAGGAAGAGGAGTTCGTGGGATTTTCTCATGAGAAGATAACGATGGAGGTTTATGAACGATGAGAAGCAATAAGCGGAACAATAAGTTAAGTTATTTTTTGACGCTGTTGTTGTGTATGTGCATGCTGGTTGGCTGCGGATCCGGTGCAGCAACCCAGGTTATGCTGAAAGCAGAAGATTCAGAAACAGAATCTTATGTTGAGACGGTTCAGACGGAATCTGCGGAGAATAATCCTGGGGATGAAACAGAGATACAGACAGCAGCTGAAACAGAGATACAGGCTGCTGCACAAGTCCAGTCGGATGACTCAAAGCAAAAAGTGGTTCATACCGGTACCGCATCAGCATTTAATGCAGCAGATGTTCCGGCATATTCCGGGGAACCATATACAGCTGTCAACAATAATGAACCCTATTTTACATCGGATAATCTGACAACAGAAGCTTTTGAAAATTACAGTGAATTGGATGCGCTTGGACGCTGCGGGGTGGCTTATGCCAATGTTTGCCTTGAGACAATGCCTACAGAGAAGCGCGGCAGTATCAGCGAAGTGAAGCCCACAGGATGGCATTCAGTTAAATATGACAATGTGGACGGCAAGTCGCTGTACAATCGCTGTCATCTGATTGGCTATCAGCTGACTGCTGAGAATGCCAATCAGCAGAATCTTATTACCGGTACACGTTATCTGAATGTGGACGGGATGCTGCCTTTTGAGAATATGGTGGCCGATTACGTGAAAGAAACAGATAACCATGTGCTTTATAGAGTGACGCCTATATTTACGGGCGATAATCTTGTAGCGGATGGCGTACTGATGGAGGGATATTCTGTCGAAGATGAAGGCGACGGTATTTGCTTCTGCGTTTATGCGTACAATGTTCAGCCGGGAATTACAATAGACTATGCGACCGGTGACAGCTGGCTGTCTTCAGAAAAGGGAAATTCCGACAGCAGTTCCGGCGGCAATTCTACAGTCAGCCAGTCAGCCGCAGACAAAAGCGGTACACAGCAGGCTGCGGTTCAGACAGAATCCGTCAAGGAGACAAGCGCACCGGTCAGCACAGGGACAGAGTACATATTGAATACGAATACCAAGAAGTTTCATTATCCGTCCTGTTCTAGTGTGAAGCAGATGAAAGCGTCCAATAAAAAGGAATACACAGGTTCCAGGGATGATCTGATCGCTCAGGGATATGATCCGTGCAAGAAATGCAATCCATAAATTAACGCAGGATAAATTAACGCAGAGGTATTATTCATAAATTTGCTGCTTGCGGTTCATGTTGTTTTCTCATATAATGATAAGGATGCATGTCTGTACAGCTGGCACAGAATGTGAATCGGGTCGGGGCGATGTGATCACGGCCGGAACAAATATATTTACTGAATAGAAGGTTGATGAATTTGAATTACGCAGATATTAAATACTGCGATGTGGCCAATGGCAAGGGCGTTCGTGTGTCGCTTTTTGTCAGCGGATGTACGCATCACTGCAAAGGATGTTTTAACGAGGAGACATGGAATTTTCATTACGGAAAGCCATTTACAGAAGAAACGGAGAAACAGGTACTGGATTATCTGGACAAATCTTATATTGCGGGTCTGAGTCTGCTTGGCGGGGAGCCCTTTGAGCATGTGAACCAGCAGGGACTGCTTCCACTCTTGAGAAAAGTAAAGGCAAGATTCCCGGAGAAGAATATCTGGTGTTATACAGGCTATGATTTTGAAAAGGATATTCTCGGAAGAATGGCAGAGCAGTGGGAAGAGACAAAAGAGATGCTGTCTTATATTGATGTGCTGGTGGACGGCGAGTTTAAAGAGGCACTCAAGAGCCCGAGCCTGCAGTTTAAGGGCTCATCGAACCAGAGAATTATAGAAGTACAGCCCTCATTGAAAGAGGGTCATATTGTCCTCTGGGAGCCGAAGGAATATGTTCATGTTGAGGTCAGAGAGAATTAGGAGGAGATGAAGATGAAACAGCAGGTGAATATAAAGAAACTGGATGACAGAGCAATCATTCCAACATACGGAACAGCGTTTTCAGCAGGTGCGGATCTGTATGCATGTATGGATCATGCAGTGACGATCGCACCGGGTGAGACCTATCTGGTACATACAGGCATCAGTGCAGCAATCCCTGAAGGTTATGCAGGGCTTATTTATGCGCGAAGCGGGCTGGCAACCAAGAAAGGTCTGGCACCAGCCAACAAGGTAGGGGTTATTGATGCGGATTACAGAGGCGAGATTATGGTTGCGCTGCATAATCATTCCAATCAGCCGGCAGAGATTGAGAACGGTGAACGTATTGCACAGATGGTGATAACACCGTTTTTGACAGCAGAATTTGTCGAGACAGCGGAACTGGATGAGACAGAGCGCGGTGCAGGCGGTTTTGGATCTACAGGCAGAATCTAATAGATATCCTTTAGAATCCGGACAATTTCACTGACCAGCGGATATCCGGATCCGGCATCGGCACAGATGGCGGATAACTGTTCAAAACTGTGCAGAGCCAGGTCCTCTATGCGCTGAAGATAGTCTTTTTCTCGGATATGGCAGCTCTTAATATTGGTCGGGAGATGGGCATCATCAAGAAGTGTGTCAATTTTTTCGGCCAGTATATCGGCTGCCCGTCGGTTTCCGTCGAAGGATGGATTGATGGCAGCCAGCATTTTTAAATAGTTATCAGCAGAGCAGGCGGAGGAAGAAACCGTCCAGGCTTTTCCGGAGAGATGTGTGGAATCACTGCCATAATACAGGAGCAGACGGGGTATCAGGAGTGCCTGCAAGGCAGACATCGATATCCGAAATTCACAGCATAATTGTTGTGAGAGGATATGAGAAAGGCCGAGGCCGGTATGAGAACAGGCCAGTCCGGATAAAATACATGCATTTTGCAAATGTTCCAAACAGGCGTCAGGCCTGTTTTTTTGATGCCCTCTTTCGGAGGGGGCGGACAAAAAAAGCGGAAGCCAGACAAGAAACAGCTGAATGGAACGGAAAGCCATAGCATCGGAAATATCATCTCCGCCGACGAATAAGAGAGAATCAAAAGCATCGGCCATGGCAGCCATGCAGGCACTGATCAGATGTTTGTGGCTTCGAAAAAAGGAAAAATGGCTGTCAGCAATCAATGTAAAATGGGAAAGCCGGCAGGACATATCTGTCAATCGGTTGCTGCAGCTGTCATAGTGTGGATAAAAAGGCAGAAGCGCCGCATGGCATCCGGCATCCGAAGTCATGATGATCAGGCGTGGGAGGGAAGAACTTGCGGATTGCTGATAACGGGTCATGAGCATTTTGGTAATATGGACAGCGGTGCTGTCACCGATGACAATGAGACAATCCGGTGCAGCAGGCAGTTCAGGAAAAAGCGAGTGCTGGCAGAGAAAGTCAGTGATCTGTGAATCATCGGGCGCAAGCTTTAGGCATTCATACTGAATAAAGGGGTATTTCTGCTGTATCCTTTTTATGACAGTCTGAACGGCAGATTCTGAAAATGCAGGACACTGCAGAAAGAGAAGATGGTCTTCATGTTCATAAAGTTTCAGTTGTTCAAGGGGATTTTGTCCATAATAAATTTCTGCAGGAAAAGAAAAGCAGCGGGCGGTTTCGATCATTGTCGAATGGCAGCGGCGGATGGAAAAAAGCTGAGGAATGGCTGAAGAAGGAAGAAGATGGCCATAGATATCCATATATTGCTGGATCATGGATACAGAAGCAGCCGGAGCATTTTCAATTATGGAAAAATCCGGAAGTGCATAGGATAAAAATGAAATCGGTGCATTGTCGGCGGCATAAAGCGCAAGATAATGATGTGTCGGCAGGGGGCGGGTGTCGGAAAAAGGGAAGTCAGTGGAAAAAGATGCACTTTTTGTGGATAAAAGACGAATTTTGTCGGCTGCCTGTTCATAATCATTCACCGATATCAGTACAAGAACCGGGCACAAAAAGGGCAGAAGAAGTGGGTGGGAAGCATTATCCGGTTCGATTTCAAGAATAATGAGGCGGGTGGCTTCAGGAATGACAATACCGGCCAGATCAGCCAGTGCCTGCGCAGATTGTCCGATAACAGAAGGATTAACTGTATTGTCCGAAAGGTTGGCAAGAATCGCAGTGAGGCGGACAATTTCTTCCGGGGATGCAAAATAACCGCCGGTGCGGCGCAGGGCATCTTTCAGCGGCGGCAGGATCACAGCATCGGCACAGATTATCTGCTCACCGTTCAAGCACATTCCGTTGTCAAAGGTTTTGGATAAAACAATCTGCCCTGCAGCAAGTGTCGGATCAGCACTATAGTGGATATAGCAGAAAGCAGGCTGTGGAAAGGAAAGGATACATTCTGCTGAAAAAGCAGAAAATACTTTGCGGATATTGGCGGAAAGTCCGGAAAGAATAAGGCCGCTGATGTCGGGACAGTGATTGCATTTTTCAAGCAGGTTGTCATCAGCAATTTCCAGCCATTGAATGCAGTTGTCAGGTGCACCGGCAGCAATTGCAGCATCACGGACTAGGGAGGCTGTTCGGGCTGATATCTGAAATGCACTGTCAGAAAAGAAAAAAATGAGCGGATTTCCTGTTTGAATGGCAATAGCAGCGGCAAAGAGGGTTTCAGTGACCGGATGTATGGATGATGGTATGCCAAGCAAAGTGCCGGAGGGCTGGCTTTGGGTGTGTGTGTCCGTGCAGGAAAGACGTTCTGAAAAGGGAGATTCTGTTTGAAGGCAGCAGGAACGGAGGTCACGAAGCAGGCGTGTGATCATGAGCATCCTGTCCTCAAAAATACCGTAGCCCGTCTCTTGGACGCTGTCACGGGCAAGGGATGCGCAGATGGGCTGAAGGGTATCCAGAACTTGCAGAAAAATCCGGCTTCGTTCGGCAACATTGGTCCAAAGCCATGCGGCACGTGCCTGTCTGGCATAGGTCAGTTGTTCATTCAAAATATCAGGATATAAAAAATCAGTCATGGTTATATTTCCTTTCAAAAGCAGAATTTGAAATAACGCGGAGTAAAATGCCATGTTTATAGTATATGCGTTCATGAAAAAGAGTATGCTGATAAAGAAAGGGCAGGTAGAAGTATTGAAAAAGTATTTTTACAATGGTATAATTAATGCTCGATAAGAATGAATGGATCCGCCCCTGGGCGGGCAGTGATGATGAGGTGACAAAGATGCTTGATATTAAATTAATCAGAGAGAATCCGGATAAGATCAAAGCCGGTTTGAAGGCAAAAGAGGTAGATTGTGACGAATTGATCGACCGTATTCTTGAGTTAGATGAACAGAGAAGAACACTCCTTCAGCAGACAGAAGCGCTGAAGGCTGAACAGAATAAAGTAAGCAAACAGATTCCTGCATTGAAGAAGGCTGGTGAAGATACAACAGCAATTTTCAAGGAAATGGGTGAGATCAAAGGCAAGATTTCCGCACTGGACGGACAGTTAAGAGATGTTGTGAACGAGTATCAGCAGGATTTATATTGTCTTCCGAATATGCCGGATGATGATCTTTTACCGGGCGGCAAGGAGAATAATGAACCGCTGCGTTATTTTGGCGAACCGAAGAAGTTTGACTTTGAGCCAAAGAACCATGTGGATCTCTGTACAAACCTTGGCCTGATTGATTATGAGCGCGGTGTTAAGCTGGCCGGCAACGGTTTCTGGATTTACAAAGGCATGGGCGCACGTCTTGAATGGGCATTACTGAACTACTTTATTGATACACATCTGGCTGATGGCTATGAGATGATCATGCCGCCATACATGCTTGAATATCAGTGTGGTCTGACAGCAGGTCAGTTCCCTAAGTTTGCAGATGAAGTTTATAAGATTGCTAATCCGACAGATGAAGGCAGAATTCATTACATGCTGCCTACAGCAGAAGCTGCGCTGGCATCTGTTTACAGAGATGAGATCCTGACAGAGGCTGATCTGCCGAAGAAATTCTTCTCTTACACACCATGTTTCAGAAGAGAAGCAGGTTCTTACAGAGCGGACGAAAGAGGTATGGTCAGAGGCCATCAGTTCAACAAGGTAGAGATGTTCCAGTACACACTGCCTGAGAAGTCAGATGAAGCGTTTGAAGAACTCGTAACAAAGGCTGAGAACCTTGTTAAAGGCCTTGGCTTCCACTTCAGAACTGTGAAACTGGCAGCAGGTGATTGTTCTGCATCTATGGCAAGAACATACGATATCGAGATTTCTATTCCATCTATGAATGGTTACAAAGAAGTTTCTTCTGTATCCAATGCAAGAGATTATCAGGCGAGACGAGGAAATATGCGTGTCAGAAGAGCAGATCGTTCTATCCAGTTCATGCACACATTGAATGGCTCCGGTCTTGCTACATCCCGTGTACTTCCTGCACTGGTTGAGCAGAATCAGCTGAAAGACGGTTCTATCGTTGTTCCTGAAGTTCTGAGAAAATATCTTGGCGGTATTGAAGTTATTTCCAAGTAGAAATCATTTGCAGGTGGTTATATGCATGATTATTTGAGAGCGGTAGGTTTTAGTAAGGTTCAACATAAAAGAGATTTGCAGCGGCTGCTTGATATGGTCATGGGAAGCCCTGACAGTGAATTTGCTTCAGATTGCGGCGGCACGGTCTATGCAGAGAAGTGTCGAGATTTTGTGTCCAATGCAGGCATCACGGTGCGTGGTGAAGTAGATGAGCATGGTATGTTCAGTTATGAATATTATTTTCCGCATTATACAGGTCATCAGATTTCGCTCACAGATGATGTCAGTGTTGAGAAGATTTCTGAAAGAGAAGAATATGATGGCATGTGTGATGTGGTGAATCTTGGGGTATCTCTTATTTTCCATATGAATCATCTGATGGATTATGCAGATATGAACCCGAAGAGTCGTCAGATTTCTTCTGTATCCGTAAGGTTGTCGGCATTGTCGATTTCCGGCAAGGTGATCCTGCCTGTTGTGAGAAATGATTCTGAGCGTTTGAAGCGGCTTCGGGAGAATGAATCACGCAATGGTATGATTGCAGCGGCCAGACAGGGCGATCAGGATGCACTGGAGAATCTCACATTAGAGGATATTGACATGTATACCTCTATTTCAAAGCGTATCAAGTCAGAGGATGTCTTGACGATTGTAGAGTCTTATTTTATGCCGTATGGTATTGCCTGTGATCAGTATTCGGTGATGGGGGATATTCTCAGTGTAGAAGAAGTATACAATCAGCTGACAGGAGAGAAGCTGTATCAGATACAGATCGAATGCAATGATGTGTTGATCGATCTGTGTATGAATGCAGAAGATCTATTGGGTGAGCCTGCAGTGGGACGCCGTTTCCGCGGCAATATCTGGCTTCAGGGGCATCTGGACTATGTATAAACAGATGGAAGCAGTGTCTGTGAATCGGACCTGAATTCCGTGTAGGGACTCTCAGGTGAGTCCAAGAGTGTATAAAAAAGCTGGCGTACTGTTGTTATTCGCAGTACGTCAGCTTTTTCTTTTAAAAGATTCTAAAAGTCATCATCGTCGTCGTCATCATCAGCTTCAGCTTCAGGGTTCTCATCTTCCGAAGCAGGTGTAATAGATTCGCTGTATATTACTGCCAGGTGGGAAAGCAGAGCTAGTTCATCTTTGTCGTACGGTTTCTCAAGAGATGGGTCGACAAGATTCTTCAGAGACAACTTGTCCGGTTTTCGGTTCTTGACATATTCTTCAAAATCGCAATACATTTGTATACCTCCCTATCCCGAATCAGTATTATAATGCAATAATAGATGTATTATAGTTGATTATAATATTAAAAGACAAAATATACAATGGGTATCTTACACAAAAATTTCTGCTATGCAGATTTACTAATACTTTGCATTGCCTTTTTGAAGACAATACGGAAAGTAATGATGGATGCTGTAATGGAAATGGTGTCTGATACCGGTTCAGCAAGAAATACAGCAAACACTTTGTTGTCAAAGAAATGCGGCAGTATAAAAATCAGCGGAATCAGCAGAATAATCTTCCTGAGGCAGGCGATAAAAAGGGATGCCTTTGCTTTTCCAAGGGCTGTAAATGTCTGCTGGACAGACATCTGGATGCTGAACATGCAGAAAACGGCCATGTAAACCCGAAGTGTCCAACCTGCTGTCGCAATAATTTCTTCAGAATTGCTGAATATGCGGATGAAGGTTGTTGGCGACAGTTGAACAAACAGCCAGAAAACGGTCAGCGCTGTCATAGAAACAGCAAGCATGCATTTAAACGTCTGTCGAATTCTTTTGGCGTTGCCGGCACCGTAATTGTAGCTGATGATGGGCTGAGCCCCCTGACCAATGCCCTGTACGGGAATCCATACCATCTGCTGGATCGTGCTGGAAATGGTCATGCAACCAACGGCAATATCACCGCCATAATGCTGCAGTGAGGAATTAAAGGCAATATTCAAAAGTGCATCCGTAGCCTGCATAACAAAAGGACCGAGTCCGAGTCCGAGACATGGAATGACAATGCGCTTCTCAAGGTGCATATCGGATTTCTTCAATCTCAGCCGGGTCTTTTTGCCGGTGAGGAACCTCAGAATCCAGATGCAGGACAAACCCTGTGAAATGATTGTTGCAAGGGCGGCACCACGGACTCCCATATGCAGACCGTAGATAAAAATCGGATCCAGGATAATATTGGCACCGGCACCGATCAGGACGGAGGTCATGCTGAAACGTGTGAATCCCTGTGTCGTAATAAAAAGATTCAGGCCCAGAGCCAGCATGACAAAAATCGATCCGGAAACATAAATCTGCATATAAGGCAGCGCATAGACAATTGTCTGTTCACTGCAGCCGAAGAGCCACAGCAGCGGTTCGCCAAAAATCCAGAAAAATACACTCAGGACAACGGCTTCAATGATCAGGACAACGAAACAGTTATTCAGGATCCTGTTGGCTTCGGTTGTCTTATTCTGCCCCATGCAGATGGCGGCTCTTGGGGCACCGCCCTGACCGATCAATGCTGAAAAAGCAGAAATAAGATAAATAATCGGAAAACACAGTCCGATGCCGGTCAGCGCAGAACTGCCGGTTCCGGGCATATGGCCGATATAAATTCTGTCTACGATGTTGTAGAGCAGATTGACCAGCTGGGCAATGACCGTGGGAACGGCCAGTTTAAAAAGGAGCTTTCCCACCGGTGCGGCGGCAAGCTCGTTGGAGACATTCGTCTGATTCAAAATGATCACAATCCTTTAATGTTTTCTAAGGAGTTACTTTTTGTTTAAAATAAAGTACTATATAAATTAGTATAGCGGGTGAATGGACAAAAGTAAAGCAACTTCATAAAATCAGATATTTCATTCTGTGGGTATCTCTGTTATACTGAGCTTGTAAATGATATGGAAGAAATTTAATTTCAGGAGGTTTTATTATGGCAATTATAGATTTAACAAAAGAAAATTTTCAGGCGGAGATTACAAAATCCGACAAGCCGGTACTGGTAGATTTCTGGGCTGTATGGTGCGGTCCGTGTCAGATGATGGCACCGATTCTTCATGAACTTGAAGCGGAAATGCCGGATGTTCAGATTGGCAAAGTCAATGTGGATGAGCAGATGGATCTGGCACGTCAGTTCCGTGTTGTCAGCATTCCGACACTGATTATTTTTAAAAACGGACAGGAAGTTCAGCGTATGGTTGGTGTGACATCCAAGGAAGAGCTGAAGGATGCGCTGAAATAAAAAGATAAAAAATTATAAAAATTTCTTGACAGATATTTTCATAGCAGGTACAGTAATAGTCAGAGAACAATTTAGCTAATTAAACTGATGATGTGGAGATAACGTTTATTGTGCACGCACAGAGAGTCCGGGAGGATGAGAGCCGGGCCGAACGCAGATAGGCAAATGGACCACTGAGGGCATAGTGAAAGGCAGCAGAGATGTTCAAGTATTCTATGACGCGGGGCAGGCGTTAATTGCCGGGAGTATGTTAGTACTTCTTTAACAAGCGCGCAGGATTTTTCTATCCTGTGAAGCAGGGTGGCACCGCGATATAAGTGAATTCCAATCGTCCCTGGCAATGTATTAATTTACATTGCCGGGGATTTTTTAGTTTCGGGATCCGGCGTGAGCCGGATATCGGATGTGAAGCGGCGGGACTGGATTTGATCTCTATGATCGCACCGACATCCCATGACCGCATCAAAATGATCGCTGCAGAGGAAAAAGGATTTGTGTATTGCGTTTCGTCACTGGGAGTTACTGGTGTCAGAAGTGAGATTACAACAGATATCGGTGCCATGGTGCGCCTTGTCAAAGAGGCTAATCCGGACATCCCATGCGCCGTTGGATTCGGTATTTCAACACCGGCGCAGGCTGAAAAAATGGCAGCTGTATCGGATGGTGCTATTGTGGGCAGTGCCATTGTTCGTCTGTGTGAGAAATACGGATCGGAGGCAGCAGGTCCGATCGGAGAGTATGTACGCAGCATGAAAGCGGCTGTGCTGCAAAAAGACTAAAGGCGGTCACAGAGTGCCATCGGCCGACTCTAAGACAGCTTTCAATAAACAGACAGTTTTCAATAGCAGGTCAAGACTTGACTTTTCAGGTTGTAAATAGTATGATATTTAAACAGGCGTCTAAGTGTGAAACACCGGGATGTACTGGTTCGTCCTCTTAGTTTAACGGATAAAACAAGCGCCTCCTAAGAGAAAGCCGAGGCATTCCCCAAAGGGAAAAAATAAAAAACAACTTTCAGTTCGAATCTATTCTGAAAAATGCTAATGGTGACAACAAAGCATTCCCCAAATTGGGGAACGTTCTAATGTTACCAAATCAAAAAAATCTGTAGATTGACAACTCGAAATAGAGTTGATAATCTTATATATGGCCG
>ERZ857750.819-NODE-819-length-37446-cov-4.949266_pt1 | contig 37446 bp, 20 predicted proteins | sample MGYA00519915_ERZ857750 | MGnify/ENA primary metagenome ERZ857750 (study PRJEB31778, sample SAMEA3449358) | human gut metagenome | biome: human gut; feature: human-associated habitat; material: faeces | place: United Kingdom | collected 2010/2012 ...
CATCAAGTACTGCCAGTCTCTGGGCATCATTGCTGGTAAGAGCAACACCAAGTTCTGCCCGAACGACAAGGTAACCGCTCAGGAAGCTGCTAAGATGCTGCTGGTAACCCTGGGTTACGATCCGGCTAAGGCTGGTCTGACCGGTGCTAGCTGGGCATCCAAGACCAACGCACTGGCTGACGAGAACGGCCTGCTGGACGATGTAAACACCTCGTTCACCTCTGCTTGCCCGCGTCAGTACGCTGCACAGCTCATCTACAATGCAATCTTTGCTCCGACCGTTGTATGGCGCGATGACGCTTACACCAACGTAACCCTGCTCGGCACCGACAACAAGACCGTTGGCGAGAAGTACATGGGTCTGAAGACCTCTGTTGCTGTTCTGAAGGGCGTTACCAAGGAGACCAATAAGAGCACCTACAAGCTGTCTCTGGACGCTCCGACCACCGAGCAGCTGAACGACAGCACTATCATCAGCGGTTCTATCGCAAACAATACTGCAAAGATCCAGCAGTCCTTCACCAAGATTGCTAAGGATTACTCTGCACTGACCAACCGCGTTGTTAAGGTTCTGTACAAGAACTCTGACGAAGTTTACGGCGTATATGCAACCGACGACAGCTCTGTTCTGAACGGTGTTGTTGGCGATTACAAGATCAGTGGCGGCAAGGTTAAGTTTGACGGCACCAAGTATGCCATCAAGTCTGGCGCTGCGAACGTTAAGGTTGATACCGACGCTTCTAACGCTACTACCTATGCAATCAGCACTTACCTGAAGGATGACACTACTGTCGGCGCTGCTAACAAGGGTCTGAACAAGGCTTCTGACGCAAAGGCAATTCTGGAAGACGACGAAGTTAAGTCTTTCGAGGTTACCAGCTACATGGTTGGCAAGGTTTCCTACGTTGGCAAGGATTATGTAAACGTTGTTTACAAGGCAGGCTTCGACGTTGCAAAATTCTCTGGTTATTCCAAGCTGGACAAGGATTCCTGCAACTCTGACATTTCCGGTCTGAAGAAGGACGATTATGTCATCATCACCAACAGCAAGGTAAACGGCAAGCTGGACGCTGTTAAGGCTGACACCGTTGAGGGCAAGATCACCTCTACCCGCGACAGCGTCAACGATGTCCGCATCGATGGCAACTGGTATACTTCTGCACTGGATGACAATGCTGATATCGCCCTGAGCAATACTGTAAACGTTGTTCTGAAGAACGGCTACATTGTATGTGTTGACGATGTTAAGATCGGTTCTACCGATGTTGCTCTGATGATCGAGGCTGATATCAACTCTGGTGTTGGCAAGAAGTGGCAGGCTGACATGCTCTTCCCGGATGGCACTCGCAAGGTTGTTGAGATCGACACTGATGAGAGCACTGCTACTACGACCCTGAAGTCTTCTGCTCCGGTTCTGGTTACTTACGAGCAGTCTGGCAGCAAGTACATTCTGAAAACTATCGTTAAGAACACCACTACCAATAAGTATGCTGGTTACGATCAGCACATCGACGGCACTTCCTTCACCAAGTGGCACGTTAAGGACGGTAAGATTCTGGGCGGCGACAACGGCTTCCAGTCTTACATCAACGATTCTGCTACCATCTTCCTGAAGTATGGTTCCGACGACTACAAGGTAGTTACCGGTTCTGCTATGAAGAAGTGGGGCGAATCCTACAAGTTCTCCGCTGATCTGCTGGCTGATAACTCCAACGGCTATCCGTATGCTAAGGTTGGTTTCATCAACTCTACCGACAGCAAGAACCCGACCGGCTCTGACAAGACCTACGCTTACATCTTCGGTGTTGAGAACAACGCTAAGGACGCTGACAACAACGAGTACGTTGAGTACAACGTTTGGAACGGCTCTGAGATGACCACTCTGAAGGTTAAGCAGTCTGCTTCTAACTTCTACAAGGAAGGCACTGTTGTTGAGTACACCCTGGATACTGACGGCTACGCTGATTGCACCCTGTACACCATTGCAAACGGCAAGCTGAAGAAGGGCGCTCTGACCAAGTTCGCTTGGACCAAGGGTCAGGACGGCAGCGTTGCATTCAGCGGCGGCACTGGTTCTTACGACATCGACAAGGACGACACCAAGGTCCTGTTCGTTAACACGAAGGACGAGGATGGCGCCGTTGACGGCGAGCTGCAGGAAGCTGCACCGGCAACCGGCAGCGGCTACATCAACAATGCTCTGTACATTGTTGGCTCCGGCAACACCCTCGACCTTCTGATCGTGGATCTGGGCAACGAGCTGGATACTGACGTATTCCCGAACCCGTAATTTAGAATTTCAGCTTTGGCTGCGTTCTGAATAGGAACCCCCGAGGAAAATCTCCTCGGGGGTTTTCTTATCCCCTCACCCGTCAGCGGTCTGCCGCCGCTCTGCGCTGCGCCGCAGGCCGCCCTTATTCCCTATCACGCCCCAACCGCAAGCCGCTGTGCGCCGTTCTGACGCCCTTGCGCCCTATCCCCCATTCGCCTGTAAAAGCGCACAGAAAAGCCGCCCGGAAAACCGGGCGGCTTGCATTTTGGAGAAATTACTTGAGCTGTACGCGCTCACGAATCGAATCGGTTACGGAAAGCTGTACGCTCTGTGCGGAGTAGCCGGTGCACGCCACCTGCGCCACATAGCTGCCGCGCTTGAGGCTGAACGACGCCGTGCCGTCCGTGCCGGTGGTGATGCTTTTGCCGCCGACCGTGACAACCGCACCGGACAGCGGTGCGCCGTACGCGTTGGTGACAACCAGCTGTACATTCTCGAGAATCTCGCCGGTCAGCTTGACCGTGCGGCCTGCAGAGATTTTGACCGTCTGCGTAACCGCCGCGGTAAAGCGCGAATGCGTTGCCGTTACAACGTACGAGCCGCGCTTGACATAAACGGTTGCCGTGCCGTCCGAGCCGGTGGTCAGCGTCTGCGCTGCCGTGCCGCTCTCCGCGTCCGAAGGCGTGAAGGTGACGGACGCGCCCGAAATCGGCAGACCGAGATCATCAACCACGGAAGCCGTCAGCGCGTAAGTGGTAACGTAGTTGACACGCAGCGTCGGGCTTTGACCCTTGCTCATCACAAAAACGAAATCCGCGTAGGATGCACCGCTCTTGCCGAATTCCGCAACCGCAGACTTGTTGATCGTAACCTTGCTGCCCTTGATCTTGTACTGCCAGTTCTCCTCGAGCGTCTTGCCGTTCGAGCGGATATTCTTGAGTGCTGCGCCGTCTACCATGTTAAGCGCTACCACCAGATCGGCGTAGCCGCCGGACGAGGTGTTCGCGTCAAAATCGACCGTGCCCGGAACCACTTCGTTCACCGGCGCGGTATCTACCACGCTCAGCGAGCAGGTAAAGGACGAACCCTGATTGGGTACGAATGTAACCGTATAAGTGCCCTTGCTCTTCTTGGCAAGCGTCTCCTTGAGCAGACGGATCGTGCCGTTCGTTGCATTATAGGTGTAATCCGTGCCGCGCTCGAGCACCGTACTGCCGATTTTGATAGAATCCAGACGCGTGCCCGCCGGAAGAACGACGTTTACCGTCTGATCGGCATGGTTTGCGGACTGCTCGTACTTATCAAAGGTAATCTGGCTCGGGCTGACTGCGCTCTGCGCCGAGTTGCTGACCGCCAGACCGATGGCTGCCTTGGAGCCGTCCTCAAAGGTCAGTTCTGCGGTGTAGGTGCCCGCCTTGAGCGTGGACAGATAGGTTTTGTACACGCGAATGCCGTTCTTGTCGCTCAGCAGGTTATAATCCGTGCCCTGCTTGAGATTGGTGCCGTTGACCGAAACACGGGTCAGATCGTTCTTGTCCGCGTTGAAGGTGAATTCGTAGGAGAACGCGATCGCGTCCTTGTTGTTTACGTCGATGGACAGCGTGGACGGAGAAACCGAAACGCTGGTGGACGCCGCAACGTCCTTGCCGGCAATTTTCGCGGTGACGCCGCTCGCCAGCTCAACGCTGGTCGGCTGCATGGTCAGCTCACAGCCGTTGGAGTTGAGCACCGCCTTCTGAACCGAGCCGCCGCCGGTGACGGTGGTTCTGCCGTTCGCGGTAAGCGTGCTGATGGAGGTGCTGCCGGTCGTCAGGATGGTGCCGGTCTGCTCATTGGCAACGTCCCAGACAGCTGCATCCAGCGTCAGGCTGACGCTGCTGCCGTTCATTTTAAGATCGGAGAAGCCGCCTGCAGTCGCTGCCAGATTGCTCTCGGTCAGCGTTGCAGAGGTTTTCACCTCGGTGGTGCCGATGTTGGTGTTGCCGGTCGCAATGACCTGCGGGGTCAGTCCGGTCGGGTTGGAGACGACCATCTCGAGTGCGGAAACACCGTCCAGCGTTACATTGCCGCCGCTGACGATGATATCGCCCGCAACGGTGACATCCTCAAGCGTTACATTGCCCGCCAGAACGCCCTCGGTGATGTACAGATTGCCCTTGATATCCGCATCGGCCAGCGTGCACGGTACGGAAATCGTAACGTTTTTGGTATCGCTCTTGAGCGTAGCCTGCGAATACACGTTGCCGTTCTTATTCAGCGAGGTGCCCATATAGCCGTACAGCATTTTGGCGATTTCGCCTCGGCTGAGCGTGCCCTGCGGCTTAAAGGTACCGTTCGTGTAGCCGTTGATATAACCTTGCTTGACCGCTTCCGCAACGTAGGATTTGCTGTAATCGCTCAGCTTGGCCCGATCAGAGAACATATCCAGCGCAGACAGATCAGCCGTCGGCGTGTACTTGTGCAGTCGGCCGAGGATGGTTGCCGCCTGCTCACGGGTCAGCGTGCCCTCCGGCGCCATACGGTTGTTGCCGACACCGTTGATATAACCCTGCTTGACCGCAATCTGCACGGTTTCGTAGAAAACATCGCTCGAATTGACATCCGAGAAGCTGATATCCGCCTTTTCGGTAAAGCCGAACGCGCGGTTGATATAGCGCATGAACTCCCAGCGCGTTACCTTGTCATCCGGGCCGTAGTTGCCCGTGCTGGCAGACGGATTGATAATGCCGTTTTCATGCAGCTCAGTAATGTAGGACTTTGCCCAGTGGCCATCAATATCCGAAGCCGCAAAGGCAGCCGGCACGGTACTGACCAGCAGCGCCGCTGTCAGTACGGCGGAAAGGACTTTTTTCAAAGCTATCACCTCTTATTATAATTTACCTTTATTCTACCATTCTTTTGTTTATTTGTGTACTGTTATTTTTATCTCGAGACAGGGCTTTTGTCTAAATAGATGGCCTGCTGCCGGTTTTGGTTTCGCATTTTCGCAGAATTTTCCGGTATTCTCACAGAACGTACAATTTCTGCTCTGCCGTTTTGTATATCATTACTCCGCTTCATGGAATCTTTTCACAAATTCGCGCAAAACCCCTTGCATTGACAGCCGGATATTGTATAATTTAGATAGTGGCAATCCGTCGGTTGAAAGCGGCGATGCGCCAACTAACACGATGAGGTGATACCAATGGATTATATGTCGGAATACAAGCGTTGGCTGGACTGCTCTGCCCTCTCTGCGGACGAGCATGCCGAGCTGGCTGCTGTTGCAGATAATCAGGAAGAGATCGAAAGCCGTTTCTTTGCGCCGCTGTCGTTCGGCACGGCCGGTCTGCGTGGTGTACTGGGCGTCGGCCTCAACCGCATGAACCGCTTTACCGTCGGTCAGGCTGCACAGGGTCTGGCAAACCTGATCGTATCGAACGGTCAGGCCGCAATGGACCGCGGCGTTGCCATCGCATACGACTCCCGCCATTTCTCGGCCGAGTTCGCCAAGCAGTCTGCGTGCATCATGGCCGCAAACGGCATCCAGTCGCTGCTGTTCGATGAGCTGCGTCCGACCCCGGAGCTGTCCTTCGCTGTCCGTCACTACGGCTGCATCGCAGGCATCAACATCACGGCTTCCCACAACCCGAAGGAATACAACGGCTACAAGGTTTACTGGGAGGACGGCGCACAGCTTCCTCCGGCCGAGGCAGACGTGGTTGCCAGCGAAATGGCAAAGACCGATATCTTCACCGGTGTAAAAACTGCAGACTACGATGAGTCCGTCAAAAACGGTCTGATCCGTATTCTGTCTAAGGAGACCGACGAGGCTTACCTCGGCGAAGTCATTAAGGTTGCGGTAAATCCGGACTGCGTAAAGCAGGTTGCCGATGAGTTCAAGCTGGTGTACACGCCGTTCCACGGTGCCGGCTACCGTCTGGTGCCCGAGATCCTGCGCCGTCTGGGCTACAAGCACATTATCTGTGAGCCGGAGCAGATGAAGATCGACGGCGACTTCCCGACCGTTAAGAACCCGAATCCGGAGTACAAGGAAGGCTTTACGCTCGCCATCGAGCTGGCAAAGCAGAACGATGTTGATCTGATCATCGGCACCGACCCGGACTCCGACCGTACCGGCATCGTCCTCAAGGACAAGTCCGGCGAGTATGTCACCCTGTCCGGCAATCAGGTCGGCGTGCTGCTCACCGATTACATCATCACCGCAAAGAAGCTGACGAACACCATGCCTGCACATCCGGCGGTACTCAAATCCATCGTTACCACCGAGATGGCACGCGCGGCGGCTGAAAAGAACGGCGTTGAGTGCTTCGACACCTTCACCGGCTTCAAATTCCTTGCCGAGAAGATCAAGCAGTTCGAGCAGGACGGCTCGCACGAGTACATTTTCGCATTTGAGGAGTCCTACGGCTACCTGTGCGGCGATTATGCCCGCGACAAGGATGCCGTTACCGCTTCCATGCTGATCGCCGAGATGGCGGCTTACTACCGCACCCAGGGCAAGACCCTGTACGACGCAATGGAAGAGATGTACGAAAAGTACGGCTGCTACTGCGAGCAGACCATTTCGATCGTTATGCCGGGCGTTTCCGGCCTGCAGCGCATGAAGGAGCTCATGCAGGAACTGCGCGACAAGCCGCTGACCCAGATCGGCACCCACAAGATCGATTACACCCGCGATTACATGCCGGGCACCCGTACCTGCATGGCAGACGGCAAGTCCGAGCCGATGGAGCTTAAGGGTCAGAACGTGATGTACTACGAGCTCGAGGGCGGCACAACCTTTATCATCCGTCCGTCCGGCACCGAGCCGAAGGTCAAGGTTTACATCATGGCCAAGGGCGAGAACAAGGCCGAGGCCGCAGAAAAGGTCGAGGCTCTGACCGCTGCAGCGAAGGAAATCGTAAAGTAACTGAGGCAACACCGCAGTAAAAATCCAGCAACGCTGAATGCAGCCGAATTCCGGTTCGGCTGCATTTTTCCGGAATCACCTTGATTACCGAAATTATTATACCTTAAGGCAACACCGCACAATTAAAGCGGCGGCTCCTTGTGCAGGCTCCGATCGCACTGCCGCGGTGCTTTGCGGAAATTTTGTGTCCTGACTTTGGCTTCGGTTCCTTGCGCGAGTTCCGTCCGCGCTGCCGAAGTTTCACGGTAATACATCAAGTATTACCGCAAAACTGCGCCTCGTCAGTACGCAAAATTTACTCGCAAATCACTCTTGTTCAATTATGCGGTATTGCCTTAATTATTTTAGGGGAACAAAAATATGATCAAACGCATTATTTCCTGTATTGTAAGCACGGTCATCGTGCTCGGTGCCACCATCGCGTATGACCGCACGCCTGCATGCCGCATTGCCGTGATGGAGCAGGTGCCGACACAGCTGGCTTCCGTTCTGCCGCGTGCTGCCTCCTATGAACTGGAGCTGCGTACGGAGGAAGGCAACCGCAGCTACACGGTCAACTGCCATGACAAGGACGGCAGCACCTTCCGCTCCTACACCATGCAGACCGTGGAAGGTCAGGAGGAGCCGCTCAACTTCACCTACACAGACTACACCTACGACGAAAACGGCAACTGCACGGATGCTATCACCACCGACAAGACCAACAACTCCACTTCGGAATACCGCCGCAGCTATGACGACAAAAACCGCGTTCTGCGCACGGAAAACTATGAGGACGGCGAACTTTCGGCCTCCTCTGAGACGGTTTACACCGAGGTTGACAACGGTCAGTCCTCTGCCGTCAACACGGTTTACGACGCAGACGGCAACGAGCTGATGGTCGTCCGCATGGGCATGAACACCAACGGCGACGTGCTGTCCTCCCGCACCTACGAGGGCGAGGACAATATCACCTCCTCCACCGACAACCGCTACGACAGTCAGGGGCGGCTCATCCAGTCGGTCACCGTAGACGAGAGCGGCATCGTGTTCGAGGTGCTCACCGTGTACTCGGTGGACGGCAAAACGCAGACCACCCGCTCGACCATCGAAGGCGGCACCCTCTCGACCGATACCCGTACCTTTGATGATAACGGCAATCTGGTCTCCATGCACCAGACCGACAGCGACGGCTACGCAAGCGATACCACTTATACACAGTTTAAGTGACCTGTCGCGGAACTTTAATCCGCAGTGAAAACCACCCGTTCGGGTGGTTTTTCCTTTTTTTCGGACATACTATTATCAGCTATACACCGACCATTTCTCCCTATTTATCGGTTTTCCGCTAAACTCCTGCAAAATTCCTGTCTGGATATTGCTTTTTCTCGGTCAAACGGCTATAATCGCTATATGCGTATCAAGACTGTGTCAACAGAGCACAGCTATAGAGAAATAGATCGGAGGTGCGCTATGCGCATCATTATTGTAGGCTGCGGCAAAGTCGGCTCGGAGTTGGCAGGACAGCTTAGCGCGGCCGGACACGACCTGACACTGATTGACCTGTCCGAACGCCGTCTGGAGGAACTGTCCAACACACACGACCTTGCTACAGTAAAGGGCAGCGGCACCAGCTATCACGTTCTGCGTGAAGCCGGCGTGCAGGATACCGACCTGCTCATCGCCGTTACCGCCCATGACGAAATCAATCTGCTTTCCTGCCTGATCGCTCGTAAAGCATCCGGCTGCCACGCCATTGCGCGTGTGCGCGATCCGGAATATGTATCCGACCTCGGCTTTATCCGCGATGAGCTGGGTATTTCGATGGTCATCAACCCCGAGCTGTCCACCGCGCGTGTTGTTTCGCGTCTGATCCGCTTCCCGTCGGCCATCCGCGTCAGCACGTTTGCCCGCGGACGCATCGAGCTGCTCGACCTCAAAATCCCGCACGAGTCCCGCCTGGACGGTATGGCGGTCTGCGAGGTCAATCCGCTGCTCCGCACGGACGTGCTGCTGTGTATGGTCCGCCGCGACGGCCAGACCTATATTCCCAAGGGTGACTTCATCCTGCGCGAAAACGACAACATCACGGTTATCATTCCGCCGCACGAGCAGAGCGAATTTTTCGAGAAGGTCGGTTTGCCGGTCAAGCGCATTTCCTCTGCGATGCTGGTCGGCGGCGGCAAAATCTCGTACTTTCTTGCGAAAATCCTGCTGAATTCCGGCATTGCAGTCAAGATTATCGAAAACAAACTCGAACGCTGCGAGGCACTGTCCGAAATGCTCCCGCACGCGACCATCATCTACGGCGACGGCACCGACCGCAACCTGCTCGATGAGGAGGGGCTGGCAACCTGTGAGGCCTTCGCGGCTCTCACCGGCATGGACGAAGAGAACATCCTGCTTGCGCTGCACGCCGGCCGTCATTCCCGTGCGAAGCTGTTCACCAAGGTCAACCGTGTGAACTTCGAGGAAGTCATTGCCAGCATGCCGATCGGCAAGGTGATTCGCCCCAAGCAGACCACCGCCGAGCTGATCAGCCAGTACACCCGCGCGATGCAGAACTCGATGGGCTCCAACGTGGAGACCCTGCATCAGCTGGACGGCGCAGAAGCGCTTGAGTTCCGTGTTGCGGCGCACCATCTCACCGGTGTTCCCCTGCAGTATATGCCGATTCGTCCGGATGTTCTGCTGTGCTGCATCAACCGCAGAGGCAAGCGTATCATTCCGCGCGGCCACGATGTGCTGCATGAAGGCGATACGGTTATCGTCGTTTCCACCTTCGAGGGCATGAACGACCTTCAGGATATCTTCCTGCCGACAGCCGGAGGGCGCGAAAAATGAATTTCGCAATCGTTCGCTATCTGATCGGCTGGCTGATGGGCATTGAGTCCCTGTTCCTGCTGCTGCCCGCATTTACCGCGGTCATTTACCGTGAACCCGAGCTGCCTGCCTATATCGCCACCGCACTGATTTGTATGGTCGGCGCAGGCATTCTGTGTGAATACAAGCCGAAAAACACCAAGTTCTACGCACGCGAAGGCTTTGTGGCAGTCGCGCTGTGCTGGCTGGTGTTGGCCGTGACCGGTGCCCTGCCGTTCGTGCTCAGCCGCGAGATTCCGTTCGCAGTAGATGCGATTTTCGAGGCCGCATCCGGCTTCACCACCACCGGCGCTACCATTCTCGGCGATGTGGAGGCGCTTTCGCATGCCTCTATGCTATGGCGCTGCCTGATGCACTGGGTCGGCGGCATGGGCATTCTGGTATTCATGCTGATCGTCCTGCCGCTGGCAGGCGGTCAGACCATTTATCTGATGCGCGCGGAAAGCCCGGGACCCTCGGTCTCCAAAATATCGCCGCACATGCGCGATACCGCGCTTATCCTGTACGCGATTTACTTTGGACTGACCGTTCTGCAGATCATTCTGCTGCTGTTCGGCGGCATGCCGATGTTCGACGCCATCTGCGTTTCGCTCGGCACGGCAGGCACCGGCGGCTTCGGCAACTGGAATAATTCCATCGCGCACTACAACAGCGCCTATCTGCAGAATGTCATCTCGGTCTTTATGATCCTTTTCGGCATCAATTTCAACGCGTATTTTCTGCTTTTGACCCGTAAATTCAAGCAATTGTTCAAAATCGAGGAGATTCGCGTGTACCTCGGCGTGATTGCCGTATTTACCACGCTGATCGCCTTCAACGTGCGCGGCTGCTTCGGTTCGCTGCGCGAGAGCTTCCACCATTCCCTGTTTCAGGTTGCGTCTATCATCACGACCACCGGTTTTTCAACCGTGGACTTTAACCAGTGGCCTGCATTCAGCAAGCTGCTGCTTGTGCTGCTGATGTTCATCGGCGCGTGTGCCGGTTCGACCGGCGGCGGCATGAAATGCTCGCGCATCCTGCTGCTGTTCAAGGGCGTAAAGAAGGAAATGATGTCGCTGATTCATCCACGTCTGGTGCGCGTGCATAAAATGGACGGACAGCGCGTCCAGCATGAGGTCATGCGCTCGGTCAACGCCTTTCTTGTGGCATATCTGATCGTCATTGCCACTTCCATCCTCATTGTCAGTCTGCACTGTGAGGATATGGTAACCAGCTTCACCGCGGTCGTTACCTGCATCAATAACGTCGGTCCGGGACTCAATCAGGTCGGTCCTGCAGCCAACTTCGGTGCACTGCACCCGCTGAGTAAAATCGTGCTGACTTTCGATATGCTCGCCGGTCGTCTGGAGCTGTTCCCCATGCTTCTGCTGTTTGCGCCGGAAACGTGGAGAAGAAACCGATAAAAAACTGCCGCTAAACGTATACCGTTTAGCGGCTTTTGCGATGTCGAACGACCACGAATCATTCCGGTGCTCTACCGACACACCCGAATCATCGCGGCAGTGCGACCGGAACCTGCACAAGGAGCCGCCGCTTTAATTGTGCGGTGTTGCCTTAATCTATCGACAGATGCTTTTTCAGTGCCTTCACATAGGAGTCCGCATAGCGGCTGAATACCACGTTTTTCTTGCGGATGAGACCGATGCGCATGCTGCCTTCCATCTCGAGCGGCCGCGCGATAATGCTCGGACTGTTCAGCTTGCGGTCGATAATGCCCGAGCTGACCGTAAAGCCGTTCAGTCCGATCACCAGACTGAACAGTGTTGCGCGGTCGCGGACCTGAATGGTTTTCGGCATATCGAGCATGCTGAGCAGTTCCTCGGAAAAATAAAAGGAATTGCGGTCTCCCTGCTCAAAAATCAGATACGGATAGGGCTTCAGTTCATCGAGCGTGATGCACTTCCGATCTGCGAGCGGATGGTCCTTATTGATGAACACATGCGGTGCGGCAGTGAACAGTTCCTCGAACACGAGCTCACTTTTGCGCAGCAGCTTGGAAAGCACGGTTTCGTTGCTCTCGGACAAATACAGCAGACCCAGCTCGCTTTTGCCCGACGCCACATCATCAATGATCTCACCGGTCTGTGTTTCCCGCAGGATAAAACCGTACTGGTCCGCGTCGTACTCCTTGACAACCTCGACGAATGCGTTCACCGCGAACGAATAGTGCTGACATGACACGCAGAACTTGGGCACGCGCTTTTTGCCCACGCCGAAGTGCTCCTGCATGATGTCTGCCTGCTCGAGCAGCATGCGTGCAAACGAAAGCAGTTCCTCGCCCTCCTGCGTAACGGTTACGCCCTTGTTTGAGCGCACAAAGGCGGTAACGCCCATCTCCTTCTCTAAATTGTGAATCGCGGCGCTCAAACTCGGCTGCGAGAGAAACAGCCGCTCGGCAGCGTCCGTGATGTTGCCGCATTCGGCCACAGTGACAAGATAGGTCAGCTGCTGCAGGGTCATAGGAAAAACCTCCGGGAAATAATCTGTATTTATTGTATCATGTCTGTGCGGAAATACAATGCGGTTTCCCTATCTATTCCCGCAATTTCATGCTATGATAGAGACAAAGGAGAGCGTAAAAATGAAAAATGTACTGTTTTACGGCGATTCCAACACCTGGGGTTATCAGGGCGACGATCCCATGCACCGTCTGGACGCGGACAAGCGTTACACCGGTGTGGTTGCGGCTCAGTTCCCGGACGTGCACTTTATCGAGGAAGGTCTGTGCGGACGCACCATCTGCAGCACTGACCCGATTGATTACGGCCGAAACGGTATGTCAATGCTGCCTGCCCTGCTGGCAACGCACGATCCGCTCGACGTGATCGTTATCATGCTCGGCACAAACGACAGCAAGGCAATGTACGGCCACTCGCCGTTCACCATCAGCGATGCCATGGACCGCACGATCAAGCTGATGCAAAGTCCGCTTTTATGGTCAAATACCATGCAGAAACCGCAGATCCTTCTGGTTGCACCGCCGAAAATGGGCGAAAACCTTACAGACAGCGTCTACTACGGCATGTTTGACGAAAGCAGTGCCGCACTCATCCGTGCTCTGCCCGCACGGTTCCGCACGCTGGCAGAAAAGTACGGCTGCGCCTTCGTGGACGGCTCGGCTGTCACGGCGGCAAAGTGCTCGGACCAGATTCATCTGACCGCAGAGGAGCACGCCGTGCTCGGCAGGCTCATTGCGGACAAGCTGCGCGAGCTGCTTTAACCCCCTGCCCGAAAGCATTCGTCATCTTTTCCCCCGGTTTTGTCACCTGACAAAACCGGGGTGTTTTTTGCCGCATTTTATCCACAGCCTGTTGATAATTCCTGTGGATTGTGTGTCATTTTTTACAGAATTTACGCGTAGTTCACTCTGTTTTTCCTATCGGTGTATTTCGTGTCGAAAATCGGACATTTCGTGTGCCCGACCGCACAGCAGGCTGCAAAGCTGCTATGATGAACGCAGGCAATTTTCAGTCTCTTTTCTGCAGGCGCGGCTCGTTCCACCGCACCGCAGAATAGGAAAAGGAGGAATATACCATGAAATTCAAACGCGGCATAAGCCTTGCTCTGGCACTGGCTCTTATCGCCGGCATAGGCGGCCCGCTTGATATCCGCGCAGCGGCGGCGGATACCGGCAGCTCGGACGCGCTTGCGGCGCTCGGTATTGATTCGAGCAAAGCGCCCGACGGCTTTAATGCCAACGACCCCAGCAACCCATACGGGCGCAATACCATCAAGGTTACGCCGGTGTACGAGCTGTATACCGTTGGTCTGACGAGTGATGTTCTGCCGTCGGATAAAATCGACCTGGACAAGCGTGAAAGCGCAGAGAAATGCGATACAAGTGTTTCCAAGTCCAACCAGAAGGACAATACCCTTCAAAGCACGCTGTACGGCAATGATGATAACACATCTACCAAGGCTCAGCAGTTTTTGACGGCTAAAACCAATTCCAAGGAAATCTCCAAGGGTAAAACCACCTCTACCGGCACATACGCACAGTTCCCGACAGGCAGCAAGGGCAATGACGGCTATGCCACCAAGGGCTATCTGACCGGCATGACCAATGCGTCTACCAAGCTGAACGACAATACCAATTACGCCATGGCAGACGTGGCCGCAGGCCATTTCACCTCGAGCAGTGACGCCAAGTCCTCGCAGACGGTCATGGTTTACGCTGGTGACCTGAGCGCGAAAGGCGGTCTGTACCTGCGATTCGGCGATGCTGAATCCGGCAAGTACGGCAAGCCGATCACGCTGCTGGACACCAGCAAGGAAATCGGCAACCCGAATCTGACCGACACCAGCGACGAAGGCAGCACGACCGCCAAAAAGGTCGAAAACTTCGCAGAAAACCCGTATCAGCTGAAAAACTACCTGCAGGTAGCTACCGGCGACTGGGACAACGACGGTAAGGACGAGGTTGCGGTCTATGTGCCGGAGGTCGGCAATTCCCGCATTGAGATTTACGACCTGCAAACTGAAAATTACTCCAATCCCTCTAACTGGAGACAGGCGTGGACGTACTTCTTCCGTGAGGGCAGTGTCGTTTCCAACATGATCTCTCTCGTCAGCGGTGACGTCAACCAGGACGGCGTAGACGATCTCGCCTGCACCTGGGGTTACTACTACGGTCCGCAGCAGAACGCAGGCTCGCGTGCCGTTGTTATGTTCGGCTCCACGAGCGCGCACATGCTGCAGAGCTCGCAGGAATTCCCGCTGACCTACGAGGGCAGCAATCTGGTCCGCGCATCCTTCGCCTTCGGCGATATGACCGGCGGCGGCAAAACGCTGATTCTGGCGGCGCAGTCGGATGCTGACCTCAAGGCAAATAAGCAGAACACGCGCTATGTAGGTTTGTACGCATGGAACGGCGTCACCTTCCAGCCGTCTGTTTCGCAGAATTTCGATCTGTTCTCCAAGAACGATAAAGGCGAGTACATCTACGGTGCAATGGCAAAGCACAACGATGTCTTCCGTTCTCTGCCGCTGTGCCCGGCCAATACGGCGATTATCTCCCGTCCGACCGCAGGCGAAACAAGCGATGGCGGCAAAACCAGCGATCTGCTGTACTTTGACAGCCTTGTTATCTCCTGCGATGAGAATGGTCTGAATATCAAGCAGGCGCTTGACAACACGGCCGCTATGCCGAGTGAGGACTACGTTGAGTACGATGCATCCGCAGGCTCTGTGACCACCGCAGTGGATAAAGACAACAACACCGCAGGTTCGGGTACGCTGTTCACCCTGACGCAGACCATGTCCAAGGACACGGAGCATAAGTCCGATTCCTACACCGTCAAGGGTCAGGTTCCGAAGTACGAGCGCCGTGCCTACTACAAGAGTTGGTGGCACAAGCTGTTCCGCAGAAAGTCCTACTACCAGGCTTTTGTCGGCTACGAAACCGTAGATCAGGCGGTTCAGACACCGTACACCACCCGCACGCCGGGTACAACCAGACTTTCGACCGTCAACCTGTTTGACAGCTCTCATGTTCAGTCCAAGGTCAACAGCTCGTACACGCTCTGTCTCGCCAACACGGACGACGATACCAGCTACATGACCTACACCGGCAAGCACTATTACACCTACTCCGACCCGCAGGTTCTGGCGGTACTGGCTTCACCTCCGTACTTCTCCGATCTGCTCGACCGTGATGACCTGTCCGGCAACTATGCCGAGTCCTCCACCACCTACTCGAGCATGAAGGGCACCGAGAACGGCACCAGCTCCTCCTCTACCATCTCGGTCGGCGCATACGTCTCCTTTGAGCAGGAATTCTCGGTATTCGGCGTTAAGATCGGCAGCGTTGAGGCAGAAGCCGCCTTTACCTCCGGCTTCACCTACGAGACCGAGCACACCTCCTCGCTCGAGCAGTCCATCACCTACGAGACAACCTCCGGCGAGGACAGAGTGGCGTTCTATTCCATCCCGATGGAGATTTACGAGTACACCTCCTACATCCCGGATGGAACAGGAAAATACACTGAAGTAACCTCCACCGTTTCCATCCCGCACGAAGCCTCGATCGGTCTGATCGACCTGTCCGACTACGAAAACATTGCCGAGGATTACAGCGTTCTGCCATCCATTTCGGGCAGCGTGCTGACGCATACGATCGGTGATCCGTCCAGCTATCCGACCAAGGAATATGCAGGTTCCAAGGCTTATGAAGGCAAGCCGGCTAAGGTTGACTTCACCGCGGCAGGCGGCGGCTCCGGCATCACGCAGGAGATCAGCTTCTCCACCTCGGACAGCAAAAACTACACCAACACCACCTCTATCGAAACGAAAGCCGGTGCAGGCGCAGGCGGCGTAACCGCAGGCGTTGTGGCCGGTTCGGAAAGCTCTGCCGGCAAGGTATCGGTCAACACCGCAGGCGGCTCGTTCTCCGGTTCGCTGCAGAACATGCCGATTGAAGCCAAACCGTACGGCTACGGCATGAACTGGCGTATTTTCTGCTACAACTACCGCAGCGGCAATCAGGCGTTCCCGGTTGTTACCTACGCGGTAACCGGGCATAGCGCTCCGTCTCCGCTGCCGGAGGATTTTGAGCAGGATGTTGCGAAAACCACCGATGATTCCGTCACCCTGACGTGGACCTACGACAAGATCGTTTCCGGTTTCCAGCTGTACCGCTACTACAACTTCCCGGACGGCTCCGGACGCAAGGAACTCGCATTTGTGCCGTTCACCGATGGTGAGCGTCACGATGACGGCACCTACACCTTCAGCTACACGGATAAGAACCTGTCTCCCTATACCGAGTATGAATATCAGATTCAGACCCGCAACAACAACAAGGCTGAGCAGCAGCGCAACAGCATTTACAGCGAACCGCTGACCTGCCGCACCAAGACCACAGCAGGCTATCCCGATATTTCGGTAACGATTGACGGCAAGGAGAATCAGACGGTTCTGCCGATCTATCCGGATTCTCTGGCAACCGCAACGGTTAAGTATAACGGAGACAATAAAAATCCGGACGGCGGCAAGTACAACAGCGTAAGCTATCAGTGGCAGAAGCTGAACAATGGTTCCTGGACCGAGATTGCCGGCAGCGTTTCCGATACGCTGAGCATCGAAAACGCCGGTTCTGCCGACAAGGGCACTTACCGCTGCCGTCTGAATGTACTCTACTACGATAACACCTCCAAGACCGAGTACAGCATTTCCGCTTACTCGCCTGAGATTACCACACAGTACAGCAAGCGCACACCCAAGTGTGAGCTGAATGTTACGGCAGAGAATGTACAAAAAGACAACACTGCTCAGTTTGACCGCACGCTGCACATCAATGCTACGATGCGTTCCGCGTCTGCTACCTCCACCATCCCGACCGGCACGCTCAGCTTCCTGATTCGCGGCACGGACTTCTCTACCACGGTTGCGGCTGAGATTGACAAAACCGGCAAGGTTACAAAGGATGTTATCGTGCCCGCAGACGGCGCCTACACGGTTACCCCGTATTATCCGGGCAGCTATGTATTCAAGGATATGAGCAACGCGGAAGGCCAGATGGTTCTCGTTGGCGATACAACCGGCTACCAGCTGACGCTCACCAACGGCAAGGATAACAACAGCGTCACCCGCTTCACCTACGGCGATACGGTAACGCCGTCGCTCTCCCGCATGAGTAAAGATACGCAGGGTCTGCAGAAGGTCGATAACGCAACCTTCAAGTATGCAGTTTCCGGTTCCGAGGATTCGCAGCCGCTGACAAAGAACAATAAGCTGAATGTCGGCACTTACACGCTGTATGCTTATGTAAACGGCGAAACCAAGCCGGTTGCGGAAACTGAGTTTACCGTTGTTCAGCGTGCCGTTACGCTGCGCGTTGTCACTCCGAAGGACGGCGTTGATCAGACTCTGGTCAATCCGAGCACCCAGCTTTCTCTCTCGGCAGACACGAAAAACATGACTGCTGATGAGATTAAAGCTCTGCACCTTGGCTATACCGCAGTCAACACCGCAGGCAACGAGGTAACACTCGCGCCAAACATTGCTCCCAGCAACTACACGGTTTCCCCACGCAAGACTACCGCTACCAACGAAACGCTGTACAACAACTATGAATTCACCTTTATCCCCGGTGTTTACACGGTAAACGGCACGACTTACATCCTTACCCTCAAGGCTGAGGACTTCGGCGAAGGTGCAAACAAGCACTCTGTCGGTTCTGCGTCGATCATTACCGCAGGTCTGAATGCCGGCAAGGCGGATGACGGCAGTGCAATCTCCAGCTTTACCGCAGACACCGATGTTACCCTGACGGCTGTGCCGGATGCAGGTTATGCAGTCGATTACTGGACCTATGACGGCAAGGAAATCGAGGACAGCAAGGAGAAGAGCTCGGTTACCATCAAGACCCTTGCAAAACCGGCATCTGTTTTGGTTTACTTCAAGACCACCAATACCAAACTGAATGCTTCCGTTCAGAATAAGCAGGGCGGTACACTCAAATGCACGGATGAAGATGGCTCCGAAAGCCTCAAGAACTTCCCGGCTTACATTGCCAGCGGTGCAAAGTTCAACTTCACCGCAACGCCGAATACCGGCTGGCACTTCAAGCAGTGGATTCTCGCGAAACGCGGTGCAAACAGTTATCCGTCCGGCACCCCGCACGATAACGGCTCCAACACGCTCTCTGTTGAGGTTGGCGTGCAGGATATTGATCTGGCTGCCGTATTCGAGCGCGACAGCTACACACTGACGCTGGAAGGCGAACTGACCGCAAGCTATCAGACGGTTGATCCGAACGATACCTCCAAGACACTCACCAAGTCTCTCAAGAGCGGCGAAAGCGTCACCGGCGATACGAAGATTACGGTAGCGCCCAAGGCAGGCTATGCTGCCGCCACGGGCGAGACCTATCAGGTGAACGGCAAGGCTGTTGAAGCAGGAAAGCTCAACGCTGACGGCAGCTATACCTTCCCCATCACCGAGAACACCAAGGTTTCGCTCAAGACCGACCGTGCCGCATTTGCGATTACCACACCGAAAATGGAGCATGGCACGATCATTGCAACCGTAGACGGCGAAGCTGTGGACGATCTGTCCAAGATTCCCGGCGGCAGCAAGGTTGAGCTGCAGGCACGCGCAGACCGCGGCTGGCATTTCAAGAACTGGGTTGTAAACGGTACTGCTCAGGATGAGGCTGCGGCAAAGACCAACGGCACTTACACCATCAGCGAACTGGCCGGCGATCTGTCCATCCACGCTGAATTTGCCCAGAGCGCTTCCTACACCGCCAAGGCCACCGCTGCAGCCGGCAACGGCACCGTAAAATACACGCTGTATGATATCTACGGTAAGGAAGTTGAGACCAAGGCTATGCCGACTGATGGCGTAACCATCTATAAGGATGAGGAAATCACCTTCCATGCAGCGCCGAAGACTGGCTATCAGGTTGAACAGTGGGAAGTAAACGGCAAAAAGACTGCCGGAAACTCCAAAACCAATCCGGAAGGCAAAATCCGTGCGGACAAGAATATTACTGCGACCGTATACTTTAAGGTTACGGCAAGCTATCAGCTTACTTTCGGCACCACTGATACGAACGGCCATCTGACCGCCAAGATTGACGACACCGCGGTTAACTCTCAGACCAAGCAGCCGAACGGCAGTGAAATCACCTTCACCACAAACCCCAACACCGGTAAAATGGTTGAAAAGTGGACGGTTACCCAAGGTTCTACCTCCACTAAGGAAAACGATGCTGCTGTACAGGTTGATGGTGTAAATCTTGTCGATCCAATTTATATTCACACACTCGATGACAACCAGACCATCCGCGTTCACTTCACCGACTTTGTACAGTACGATGCCAAGATTTCCGGCACGAACGGCACCGGCAAATTCACCTACACCACGCCGATTCAGCCGAACGACACCGGTGCAGTCAACAGCGCATCCGCTCAGGTTCGCAAGAACGGCACGGTTAAGCTGACGCTCGCACCGAGCGCAAACTGTGTCGGCACCGCCGAGGAAATCAAGTCCGAACTCCAGAAGGCGGCTCCGAATGCCGTTGTTTCCGTAACCGAGAAGGACGGCAGCTTTGAAGCCGTTATCCGCAACGTAACGGCAGCTCTGGCGGTCAACACCGACAATCTGTTCCACAAAACTTACGCAATTACGGCCGGCAAGGCCGAAAACGGCAGCGTTTTCGCTTCTGCGGCACGCGCCAAGGCTGGCGACAAGGTAACGCTCACCGCCGCACCCGCAAGCGGCTATCAGCTGAAAACCCTGACGCTGACACCGGAGACCGCGCTCGATAAGACGGTTTCCGCGTCCACTCTGACCTACACCTTCACCATGCCGGCGAATGACGTTACTGTCACCGCGACCTTTGCCGTCAAGCCGAGCAGCGGCGGCGGCGCAGGCGGCGGCGGTGGAGCAGGCGGCGGCGCTGTTGCACCGACTCCGACCGACAGCGGCTCGTCCTCCATTACCGCGCCGGACGGCACCAAGGTTCCCGCAACGGTTGAGGTAAAGAACGGCACCGCAGCGGTTTCCGCCGACAGCTCCAAGCTGACTGCGGTTTCCGGCAAGGATTCGCTGACGCTTGACCTGTCCGCAGATTCCACCGTACGCACGGTATCGCTCACCGGCAATGTGGTAGCTGCTCTCGCCGGTGCAAAGAACGGCGCAGCGCTTACCCTGCCGAACGGTACGGTTGCACTCGACCGTGAGACGCTGACCGCACTCGGCAGCGCCGCACAGGCCGATGGTATGGCAAGTATTTCGATCGCTTCCGCTGACAAGTCCTCCCTGACGGACGCACAGCGCAAATACCTGCCGAAGAACGGCACCATCCTGAACATTTCTGCGCAGGTGCAGCCGAAAAACGGCACTGCAACCCGCATTCATGCGCTGAACGGCACGGCTTCGGTTTCTGTAGCATACAGCCTCAAGAGCGGCGAAAACGCCGCGCATCTGGTTGCATACTATCTTGCTGAGGACGGCTCGTTCGAAAAGCTGCCTGTCATTTATGATGCAGCGACCGGAAAGGCTACCTTTAAGACCACCCACTTCTCCACCTTCGTTATCACCCACGAATACAGCAGCGACTTCTCCGATGTCAACCTGCGCAAGTGGTTCTATAACGAGGTCAACACTGCACTCGAGAACGGCTGGTTCAAGGGCCTGACCGCAACCAGGTTCGGTCCGGATGACGGCATGACCCGCGCAATGCTGGTTCAGGTGCTCTACCGCATGAGCGGCAGCAAGGCCGCTTCCACCGCACAGTTCACCGATGTGGCGGACGGCAAGTGGTACGCAGAAGCCATCGCATGGGCCTCCGAAAACGGCATTGTCAACGGCTTCACCGACGGCAGATTCCAGCCGGATACGCTGATCACCCGTCAGCAGCTGGCGGCCATCCTGTACCGCTACGATACCTATCGCGGTCATACGCCGCAGGGCAGTGCAGCACTCGATGGCTACGCAGATGCGGCTTCTGTCGAGTCGTGGGCTGCTGAAGCAATGAGCTGGGCGAACGGCAACGGTCTGGTAACCGGCGTTACCCCGACTACGCTCGTGCCGAACGGCACCGCAACCCGTGCTCAGGTAGCGGTTATCCTCAGCCGCTACACCGACCAGTAATCCCATCCGATCCATACCACCCAACGGATATGGTATGAACAACCGCCCTGCAAGGGCAGACAATACCGACAGCGCCTGAAAACGCACACAAGCGACACCAATCGAAATATGGTGTCGCTTGTTTTTTTGCTTCTCACACGGAATACGCTCACGCGAGAACGAATCGAACAGCCGCGGCAGAAATTCCATGCTCATATGTCAGCTTCTCCGGCGTGATATACTCTGCCAACCGAATCGCAAGTATTTTCAGGCTCGCGGTTCATTATATCGTACATCATGTTCTATATTTGCATAATACTGTGCAAATTCGACTTATTTTGATTTACAACGTCGTTGCAGGGTGATATACTGAAATTACCATATAAGATGCGCCGGATTATGCTTTGAGGAGAATGCTATAATGACCATGAATGACCCGCTGCTCCGCACGGACAGCTATGCAAAAATCTTCCTGTATAACACCCATGAAACCGTCGCCTGTGTACCGCGCCACACCATCCGCATGCGCGATAAAGTGCGCCCGGACAAGCTGCGCGAAGCCGTCGAGCAGGCACTGCTGCGCTTTCCGCACATGATGCTGACCGCCGAGCCGACCGAGACCGCGTTCCGCTACCGCCGAAACGTGCAGCCTGCCGTAGTGCTGCCGTTCGACGGCGTATCCACCCGCTACACCATCGGCTCCAAGGATACGAACGGATACTTATTTCTCGTCGGCTACCACGACAAGACCATCTATATGGAGTATCAGCACTCTATCTCAGATGGACGCGGATTCGAGGAGTTTATCCGCTGTGTACTGTTCCAGTACCTGAAAAACTGCGGTTTCCCGGTTGAGAATGACGGCTCTGTGCGTGGCATGGATACCCGCTGGTCTCCCGAGGAGAGCGCAAACGGCTACGAGCAGCTGGCAGACCGTGAATTTTCGCCGGATGGCATCTGGAAAAAGCCGGAGGCTGTTCATGCCCCCGAGGTACAGTGGGGCGCTGACGGCTCCGAGGTCGTCACCGAGGTGACGTTCCCATTTTCGCAGCTGCACGATTACGCAAAGTCCATCGGCGTCAGTCCGCTGTCTGTACTGGCTCCGCTGATGATGAAAGCGTTTGATGATAAGTTCGGCGGAACGGACAAGCCGGTTATCGCGGAGATTCCGGTCGATCTGCGTCCGCTGCTGCCGACGCTTACCACGCGGTATTTTATTTGCTTTATCGATCTGCCGTATTTTCCGGAATACCGCGATCTGCCGAATGACGAGGTGTTCCGGCGCACGAAGGCGTTTTTGAAGGATCAGATGCAGCGCGAACAGTTGCTCTATCGTGCAAAAGCCGCCGCAGACCGCTGTGAATTGCTGCATGAGGCAGACATGCCGCTCGCGGAGAAAATGCAGGCGGCACAGAAGGTCACGACTGATTTTGTGCTCGAGGACAGCTTTCTCATTACCAATGTCGGCCGATTCGCCCTGCCGGAAAGCTGCCGTCCGTATGTACTCGATTACGGCGCAATCCTGCCGTGTGCTGTGCAGCCGTTTGCGCTGCTGATCTCGTCGTATGGAGATAAAATGAAACTGTCCGTTGCGCAACGCGACCACGATATGCAGGTTGTCGAGGATTTGTGCGCCGGTCTGCGGCAGCTTGGCATCCAGCCTGAAACACTCAGCTATCCGTTTGTGGTGACACGGTATAACGGACTTGAGTGCGGGATGTAAGTTCAAAACTGTAATTTCAAAAGCAAAACGCTCAGCTACCAAACGATAGCTGAGCGTTCCGCTTTCTTTACAAATGCGTGTTGAGCAAAAAAGTTTAGGGGGCTGATCATTGCACAGCGTACCTTAAGGCAACACCGCACAATTAAAGCCGCGGTGCTTTGCGGAAATTTTGTGCCCTGACTTTGTTGCAATTTCACGGTAATACATCAAGTATTACCGCAAAACTGCGCCGCGTCAGGACGCAAAATTTACTCGCAAACCGCTCTTGTTCAATTATGCGGTATTACCCACCTCTGATCTTCTAAGGAAATCCCTGTCTTTTTGCAATTTGCACCCATATGCTCTTGCATTTTTTGCAGGTTCACTTACAATAGTATCGTGCAAATGCAGGAATGTATGCAGAGAATGCAATGCAGGAGAGAGTATAATGAATGACCTGATCACAAAAATTCAAAGCGAGCTGCCCGGCTTTTCCAAGGGTCAGAAGCAGATCGCGCGTTTTATCTTAGAGCACTACGACAAGGCTGCGTTCATGACCGCGAGCCGTCTGGGTGTGACTGTCGGCGTGAGTGAAAGCACGGTCGTGCGCTTTGCGACCGAGCTTGGCTATGACGGCTATCCGCACCTGCAGCGTGCCCTGCAGGAGATGATCCGCAACAAGCTGACCTCGGTGCAGCGCATGGAGGTTGCGGGCGACCGCATGGGCGGCCGCGATGTGCTGCAGACTGTGCTGCACGCGGATACGGACATGATCCGCGTAACGCTCGACGAGATCGACCGCGATGCCTTTCAGGGCGCGGTGGACGCGCTCATGGGCGCCAAGCGGATCTATATCCTCGGTGTGCGCTCCTCGAGCGCTTTAGCCAGCTTTTTAGGCTTTTACTTCAACCTTTTGTTTGAAAATGTGACGCTTGTACATACGAACAGCGTCAGCGAGATTTTCGAGCAGGTGCTCCGTGTCGGACCGGGTGATGTGCTGTTCGGCATCAGCTTCCCGCGCTACTCCAAGCGCACGCTGAGTGCGATGAAGTACGCCCGCGACCGCGGTGCCCGCGTTATCGCACTGACCGACTCGCAGCTGTCGCCGCTGGCGCGTGTGGCCGATCATGTGCTGCTCGCACGCAGCGATATGGCGAGCTTTGTCGATTCGCTCGTGGCGCCCTTGTCGGTCATCAACGCACTGATCGTGGCCGTCGGCATGAGCCGCCGCGATGAGATTGAGCAGACATTTAACAAGCTGGAGCGCATCTGGGAAGAATACGACGTATATGAAAAACCGGAGGACGATATAAATTGAACATTATCGTAATCGGCGGCGGCGCAGCCGGTCTGATGGCGGCAGGTACTGCCGCGGAGCAGGGCGCGCAGGGGACGCTGCTGGAAACCAACGAAAAAGTTGGCCGCAAACTGTTTATCACGGGCAAGGGCCGCTGCAACGTGTGCAATAACTGCGATGTGCAGGAGGTTCTGCGTAACGTGCCGGTCAATCCGCGCTTTCTGTATTCCGCGCTCGGCGGATTCGGTCCGGCGGACGTGATAGACTTTTTCGAGAACCATGGCGTTGCCCTCAAGACTGAGCGCGGCAACCGCGTGTTCCCGCAGTCGGACAAGGCAGCCGACATCATTGATGCGCTGTTCCTGTGGGTGAAAAAGGCGGGTGTGACCATCGTACATACGACCGCAGACGAGCTGCTCATCGAGGACGGTGTGCTCACAGGCGTTCGTGCCGGTCACAAGACGTACAAGGCGGACCGCGTGATCGTGGCGACCGGCGGCGCGTCCTATCCGCAGACCGGCTCGACCGGTGACGGCTATCGCTTCGCCAGGCAGGCGGGACACACGGTTGTGCCCGCAAATCCGTCGCTCGTGCCGTTGGTCGAGGACGGCGATACCTGTCAAAAGCTAATGGGTCTCAGCCTGCGCAACGTGCAGCTGACCGTGTATGAAAACGAGAAAAAGCTCTACTCGGACTTCGGTGAAATGCTGTTCACGCACTTCGGTCTGTCCGGTCCGCTGGTGCTGTCCGCGAGTGCGCATATGCGCCATTTCGGCAGCAAAAAGTACCGTGTAGAGATTGATCTCAAGCCTGCGTTGGACGAAAAGACGCTCGACAAGCGCCTGCTGAGCGATTTTGACAAGCACAAGAACAGCGATTTTATCAACGCGCTCGGTGAGCTGCTCCCGAAGAAGCTGATTCCGGTGGTGATCGAAAAGAGCGGCATCGACCCGCGCGAGAAGGTCAATTCCATCACCAAGGCACAGCGTGCCGCGCTGCTGCGCGTACTCAAGGCGTTTCCGGTCGAGATTTCCGGCAAGCGTCCGATTGCCGAGGCGATTATCACCACGGGCGGCGTGTCCGTCCGCGAGGTCAGCCCGAAAACCATGGAGTCCAAAAAGCTGCCGCACCTGTATTTTGCAGGTGAGGTGCTCGATGTGGACGCCTACACGGGCGGCTTCAACCTGCAGATTGCGTGGTCCACGGGCCGTCTGGCGGGTCTGTCGGCTACGGAGGAGGAATCATGATGAAGTACATTTCGGTTGCCATTGACGGCCCGTCCGGGGCCGGAAAATCCACCGTGGCGCGTGCTGCCGCGGCAAAACTCGGCTATGTATATGTGGATACGGGTGCGATGTACCGTTCCATCGGTCTGGCGGTGTGCCGCAGGGGCATTGCCGGAGAGGATACGGCAGGCATTATCGCAACCCTGCCGGAGATTGCCATTCAGCTGACCTATCAGGACGGCGCACAGCACGTTCTCCTGAACGGCGAAGATGTCTCCGAAGCCATTCGTACACCGGAGATTTCGTACTACGCGTCCAAGGTGTCCGCGGTGCCGGAAGTACGCCGGTTTCTGCTGGAAACCCAGCGCAATATGGCGAAAAACGGCAATATCCTGATGGACGGCCGCGACATCGGCACGGTCATCCTGCCGGATGCGCCGGTCAAGATTTTCCTGACCGCCTCGGCACAGTCCCGCGCGGAACGCCGCTATAAAGAGCTGATTGAGAAGGGTCAGCAGGTGACGATGGATGGCATCCTGCACGATATCAACGAGCGCGACAGGCAGGACATGACGCGAGCCGTTGCGCCGCTCAAACAGGCGGACGATGCGGTTCTGCTGGATACGAGCAGCCTGACGCTCGAGGAGAGCATAGCGGCCGTTCTGCGTATTATTCGTGAAAAAACGGAGGAAAAGGCATGAAATTCAAGTACCACCGCTGGTTCCAGGCTCTGGTTGTGCCGCTGGTAGCGCTGGCGTTCCATATTTTCTTTGGCTACCGCGTGATCGGACGCGAAAACATCCCGGAGGGCGGCTGCGTTGTCTGTCCGAACCATGTGCAGCTGTCCGACCCGCCGTTTGCGGCGGTCGCACTCGGCGGCAAGACGCCGATACGCCTGATGGCGAAAAAGGAGCTGTTCCGGAAGAAGATATTCGCGTGGCTGATCGCGGCGCTCGGCGCCTTTCCGATCGACCGCGAGGGCGCGGATATCACCGCCATCAAGACCGCGCTCGGCTCGGTTCGTGCCGGTCAGAAGCTCATCATCTTCCCGCAGGGCACACGCCACGCCGCCGAGGGCGAAACCAAGAAAGGTGCGGCCATGCTGGCGGTCAAGACCCGGGCGCCGATCCTGCCGATGTATATCACCGAGGGCAAGCGTTTCCGCTGCAGAGCCACGGTCGTGATCGGCAAGCCGTTCACGCCGGATCCGAAGCAGAAGGACTACGGCCTGATCGCGGATGATATCCTGCGCCGCATCTACGCGCTGAAGGAGCAGGTATGAGCGTAACGGTAGCCAAAACCGCCGGATTCTGCTTCGGCGTACGCCGTGCCGTGGATCTCGCCGAGCAGCAGGCGAAAAAAAACGGAAAAATTTATGCCTATGGTGAAATCATTCACAACATGCACGAAATCGAGCGGCTGGAGAAACTCGGTGTGTACACCGCGTATGCGCTTGAGGACATTCCGGACGGTGCCGGCGTGCTCATTCGGGCGCACGGTGTACCGCGAAATGTATACACGCTGCTTCAAGCAAAAAAGTGCGAAATCTTTGATGCAACCTGCCCTTTTGTGCGGAAAATACACAAAATCGCGGATAAAGAGAGCGCGGACGGACGGCTGATCGTCATTCTCGGCAGCGCCGGACATCCGGAGGTTGTAGGCATTCAGGGCTGGTGCGGCGAGTCGGTCGTGCTCGAGGGCGAGGAGCAGGCGAGAGCCTTCTCGAAACGGCCTGAAATGGAAAACAAACCCATTTCTCTGGTCGCACAGACCACTGTTAACCGGTCAATTTGGAATATTTCCGTAGGACTTATAAAAAAAAGGTGTACAAACCTCAAAATTTTTGATACAATATGTAAAGCGACGGATGAGCGCCAGTCGGAGGCTCGTCTGCTTGCCGGTGTATCGGATCAAATGATCGTGATCGGAGATAAGAAAAGCTCCAACACCAAACGGCTGTATGAGATCAGCCGGTCGCTGTGCTCGGATGTGCGCTACATCGAAGACGCGGCAGAGCTTACTACGCAGGAGCTCGGGCAGCACCAGCACATCGGGATCACGGCGGGAGCATCCACACCGGCATGGATAATTAAGGAGGTCAGTAACATGATGAGCGAAGAAACCAAGATTGAAACTGGTGAGGACTTTGCAGCAATGCTGGAGGAGTCCTTCAAGACTTTAAATAATGGAGAAAAGGTAACCGGCACCGTTGTAGGTATTTCCAATAACGACGTACAGGTAGATCTGGGCGTTAAGCACACTGCGTATATCCCGCTGGGTGAGCTGTCTGACGACCCGAACTATGACGTAGCTGCCAACATCCACGTTGGCGACGAGATCGAGGCTGTTGTTGTTCGCGTAAACGACGGCGAGGGTACCATCACTCTGTCCAAGAAGCGCGTTGATCAGCTGAAGGGCTGGGAGACCGTTGAGAAGGCTTACGAGGAGCACACCGTTGTTGAGGGTGTTATCGTTGAGGAGAACCGCGGCGGTGTTGTTGCAACTGCACACGGCGTTCGCGTATTCATCCCGGCATCCCAGACCGGCGTACCGAAGGATCAGCCGATGAGCCAGCTGGTTAAGACCAAGCAGTCCTTCTATATCACCGAGATCAACCGTCAGCGCAAGCGCGTTGTTGGTTCTATCCGTGAGATCCAGAGGGAGGCTCGCAAGGCTGCTGCTGAGCAGATCTGGAACACCATCGAAATCGGCAACGAGTACGACGGCACCGTTAAGTCCCTGACTTCCTACGGCGCATTCGTAGACATCGGCGGCGTGGACGGCATGGTTCACATCTCCGAGCTGTCCTGGGGCCGCATCAAGCACCCGTCCGAGGTCGTTTCTGTTGGCGACAAGGTAAAGGTATTCGTTATCGGTCTGGATAAGGAAAACAAGAAGATCTCCCTCGGCTACAAGCGCGAGGAGGACAATCCGTGGAACGTATTCAAGTCCAAGTACGACATCGGCTCTGTTGCTGAGGTTAAGATCCTCAAGTTCATGCCGTTCGGCGCATTCGCTGAGATCGTACCGGGCGTTGACGGCCTGATCCACATTTCTCAGATCGCTGATCACCGCATCGCAAAGCCGGAGGACGAGCTGGAGGTTGGCCAGGTTGTCGAGGCTAAGATCATCGACATCAACGACGAGAAGAAGAAGGTATCTCTGTCCATCCGTGCTCTGCTCGAGGACGAAGAGGATTAATCCCTCGGTTATACCGTACAAGCGCAAAGAAGCACCTGATTTATCGGGTGCTTCTTTTTGCTTTGGACAGCGTTTTGCAAGGCAGGAGTGAAATTTATTGATTTACCCATACCGTAGGGCAGGCTGACCACAGCCCGCCGCACATAAGCGAGTGCCCTCGGCTGCAACGGCGGGGTGGGGGCAGAAGGTGAATTGCGGCAAAGCCGCAAGAGAAGCCACCCTGGGGTGCCCCACCCTGCATGAAACGTAAACCACCATTCACTCCTATCTCCTCCCTCGACTGCATATACTGTCTGGGGTGGTATTATGCGGCGCAGACGGAAAAACGGCAGGAGACTGGCGCTTGCCATGTTGATACTGCTATTAGCGGTTTGTCTTGGTCTGCTGACCATACGCTTTCAGCGCATTTTCATGGAATACGCCGTCAACGTCTGCGAGGACAGCGCCATCAAGGAGATCAACACGCTGATGGAGGACGAGGTTTTCTCCCATCCGGACGAATTTGCCGACCTTGTGGTGCTTGAGCGCGACAGCGACAACCACATCACGGCCTTGCGTACGGATATTATCGCAGTCGGAAAGGTGAAGGCGCGTATCGTCAACGGTCTGTTTGACCGGCTGGATTATCTGGAGGAAACGCAGACCGAGGTGCCGCTCGGCACGGTATTCGCGCCCAGTTTGTTTACCGGAATGGGTCCGAGGGTGAAGGTCGGTCTTGCGGGGCTTGCTCAGATGGAGGCGCGGTTCGTCAGCGCGTTTACCTCGGCGGGCATCAACCAGACGCGCCACCGGATTCTCATCGAGGTGCACGCCGGCTTCCGCATTCTCACGCCGTTCGGCGGGGAAGACAGGGAAATCGTCTCGACGTACCCGGTCACGGACACGGTTATCGTCGGCACGGTGCCCGAACGGTACGCCTATATCAGCGGCTCCGGCTCTGATCTGCTCGGCGAAATCCGCGATTACGAGGAAAATTCGGATATTTCTCACGAAACCAGAAAATAATACTTCAAAAATATCGGATTATTTGGTATACTTAATCTGTGTGAGTATTTGCTCACACCAAAGGAGTTTTATTATGGACGTGCGTGAGCAGATTACCGCTCTGCGGGAGCAGCTGCGGTATCACAACGAAAAATACTATAACGAGGACGCGCCCGAAATCACCGACTATGAGTACGACATGCTGCAGCGTCAGCTTCGCGCGCTCGAGGCCGAGCATCCGGAGATGGCAGACGCGAACTCTCCGACCCAGCGGGTCGGCGGCACAGCGAGCAGCCGGTTTGCCAAGGTGACGCACGCCTACCCACTCGAAAGCCTGCAGGATGTTTTCTCGTTTGACGAACTCGGCGAGTTCTATTCCCGTGTGGAGAATGCCGTCGGACAGGCGGAGTACGTTGTCGAGTACAAGATCGACGGCCTTTCGGTCGCGCTCGAATATGTGGACGGCGTGTTCGTCCGCGGTGCGACACGCGGTGACGGTCAGGTGGGCGAGGACGTAACCAAGAACCTCAAAACCATCAAGGACATCCCGAAAAAGCTGGAGAACGCACCGCCGCATCTCATTGTGCGCGGTGAGGTCTACATGAAAAAGTCCGTGTTCGACGCACTCAACGCCGAGCTCGAGCTGCACGACAAGCCGCTCCTTGCCAATCCGCGCAACGCGGCGGCGGGTTCGCTCCGGCAGAAGGACAGCAGGATTACGCGCGAGCGCAGGCTGTCCATCTTCTGCTTCAACATTCAGAACAGCGACGAGCTGCCGATGGAAAGCCATGTGCAGGCGCTTGATTACCTCAAGAGCCTCGGCTTCCCGACAAGCCCGCGCTATCCGGTCTACACCGACCCGCAGGACGTGCAGCGCGAGATTGAGAACATGGGTGAGACCCGCGGTGAGCTGGATTTCGACATTGACGGTGCTGTTGTCAAGGTTAACTCCTTCGCGCAGCGTGAAACGCTCGGCTCGACCGCGAAATTCCCTCGGTGGGCGGCGGCGTACAAGTACCCGCCCGAGGTCAAGCAGACGCTTCTCAAGGATATCGTCATCACGGTGGGACGCACCGGCGTGCTGACACCGAATGCCGTGCTCGAGCCGGTGCGGCTTGCGGGCACCTCGGTGTCCCGCGCAACGCTGCACAACCGCGATTTTATCCGTCAGCTCGATGCCCGCGTGGGTGACATTGTTTCCGTCCGAAAAGCCGGAGAAATCATTCCGGAGATCATCGGCGTGGAAAAGGACCGGCGTCCGCTGGATTCCGTGCCGTATGAGTTCCCGAAGTTCTGTCCGGTGTGCGGCGCGCCGGTGTACGACGATGAGGACGAGGCGGCTATCCGCTGCACGAGTGCCTCGTGTCCGGCGCAGCTGCTGCGAAACCTGATGCACTTTGCGTCGCGTGACGCGATGGACATCGACGGCTGCGGCGAGGGCAACCTGCAGAAGCTGATCGACGCCGGACTGGTCAAGTCGGCGGCTGACCTGTACGATCTGACGGTCGAGCAGCTGCTGCCGCTCGGCAAAAAGGTGGACGTCTGGGCGAACAATCTTGTCCGCTCGATTGAAGCGAGCAAGACCCGCGACCTGTCGCGGCTGCTGTTCGCGTTCGGCATTCGGCATGTCGGCCAGAAGGCGGGCCGCATCCTGAGCGACCATTTCGGCTCGCTTGATGCACTGCTTGCCGCACCGGTCGAGGAGATGACCGAGATCCGCGACATCGGACAGACCACCGCGGAGAGCATCGCCGCCTGGCGGGAGCTGCCGCAGTCGCATACGCTCATCGAGAAGCTGCGTGCACACGGCGTCAACTTCATCGGTGAAAAGACCGCCAAGAGCGACCTGCTCGCCGGAAAGACCATTGTGGCAACCGGTAGCCTGACGCTCTATACCCGCAAGGAGATCAACGATCTGATCGAGTCTCTCGGCGGCAAAGCGGCCGGTTCGGTCTCGAAAAAGACCAGCTATGTCGTCGCAGGCGAGAATGCCGGCAGTAAGCTGCAGAAGGCGGCAGAGCTGGGAATCCCGGTCTTGACGGAAGAAGAATTCCGCACGATGATAACCAATGCAGAGTAGGCATAATTGAAAATGGATAATTGAAAATGGAAAATGAATGTACGGCGCATAGCGCCGATATTAAATAATCGCGCAAGGCGCGATACCTTAATTCTCCATTATCCATTCTCAATTTTCAATTACAAAGCGATTTCAGAATAAATATAAATGGAGGAGAATTGATATGGCAATTTCCAGAAAAGAAATTGAGCACATCGCGTCCCTGGCACGTCTGGATTCGACCGGCGGCATTTTCGACCGTCTGGCCGATGACATGCAGGGTATCGTCGCAATGGTGGACAAGCTGGCTGAGCTTGATCTGGGCGATATCACCGATGTTATCAACACCGAGCGCAAGAATGCGTTCCACGAGGACGAAGTGATCCAGGAATTCACGCCGGATGAGCTGATCGAGCCGAATGCACCGGACTTCCAGTGCGGCGGCGTAGCAGTTCCGCGTGTTGTCGAGTAAGGAGGGGACAGAATCATGGCACTTTACGAAAAAACTGCGTCCGAGCTGTCCGAGCTGCTCGGCAAAAAGGAAATCTCCGCAGTAGAGCTGGCAAAGGACGTTTTTGCCCGCACCAAGGCGGTAGAGGATAAGGTTCAGGGCTACGTTACCGTAGCCGAGGAGTCTGCGCTGGCACAGGCAGAAGCGGTTGACAAGAAGCGCGCCGCTGGCGATACGCTGTCCGCGCTGGCCGGTATCCCGATCGCCATTAAGGACAACATCTGCACCAAGGGCACGCTGACCACCTGCGCGTCCAAGATGCTGGCGGGCTTCAAGCCGCCGTACAATGCAACTGTTATGGAGAAGCTGATTGCTTCCGATGCGGTCATCACCGGCAAGGCCAACATGGACGAGTTCGCAATGGGCTCCTCCTGCGAGAATTCGGCTATGCACCCGACCCACAACCCGCATGGTCTCGACCGCGTACCGGGCGGTTCCTCCGGCGGCTCCGCTGCTGTTGTTGCAGCAGGCGAGGCTCCGCTGGCGCTCGGCTCGGATACCGGCGGCTCTATCCGTCAGCCGGCGTCCTTCTGCGGCGTTGTCGGCATGAAGCCGACCTACGGTGCGGTTTCCCGTTACGGTCTGATCGCATTCGCATCTTCTCTCGACCAGATCGGCCCGTTCGGCCGCTCCATCGAGGACGCAGCCATGCTGCTCGATGCGGTTACCGGTCACGATCCGCTGCACGATTCCACCTCTGTCAAGACCCCGTTTGAGGGTTCGCTGCGCGCAAACCTGAACGCAGACGTCAAGGGTCTCAAGATCGGTCTGCCGAAGGAGTATTTCGGCGAGGGCATCTCGGATGCCGTTCGCAAGAACGTTATGGCGGCTGCAGAGGCGTACAAGGCACTCGGCGCAGAGGTATTCGAGATCTCTCTGCCGCTCGTTGAGTATGCACTGCCGATCTACTACATCCTCTCTTCTGCAGAGGCTTCCTCCAACCTTGCCCGTTTCGATGGCGTAAAGTACGGCTTCCGTACTCCGAATGCAGGCGATGACATCATCGAGCTGTACACCAAGAGCCGTTCCGAGGGCTTCGGCGCCGAGGTACAGCGCCGCATCATGCTGGGTACCTACGTTCTGTCCTCCGGCTACTACGATGCGTACTACAAAAAGGCTCGTGCCGCACAGCGCAAGATCCGCGAGGAGTTTGCAAACGCATTTGAGAAGTGTGACGTCATCCTGACGCCGGTTGCGCCGACCACGGCTTACGAGATCGGCTCCAAGACCACCAATCCGCTCGAGATGTACGCAGGCGATATCTGCACGGTTTCCGTCAATATCGCCGGTCTGCCGGGTCTGGTTCAGCCGTGCGGTTTTGATGAGAACCACATGCCGGTCGGCATGCAGCTCATCGGTCCGCGCTTCGGCGAGCAGACGCTGCTGAACGCCGGTCTGGCTTTTGAGCAGGCGTCCGGTCTCAAGAACATCATCGCTGCACTGTAAGGGAGGAAGACAAACATGAAATACGAAGCTGTCATCGGTCTGGAAGTGCATGCGGAGCTGTCCACCAAGAGCAAGATCTACTGCTCGTGCTCCACTGGCTTCGGCGCACCGATCAACACCCACACCTGCCCGGTTTGCACCGGTATGCCGGGCGCACTGCCGGTACTCAACAAGCAGGTTGTACACTACGCCGCCAAGATGGGCAAGGCTACCGGCTGCACCATCAATCAGCTGTGCAAGGCTGACCGTAAGAACTATTTTTACCCCGATCTGCCGAAGGCGTATCAGATTTCCCAGTTTGATGTGCCGATCTGCGAGAACGGCGAGGTATTCTTCTATGTGGACGGCGTGAAGCACTCCTGCCGTCTCGAGCGCATCCACTTCGAGGAGGATGCGGGCAAGCTGCTGCATGACGAGATCGACGGCACGATCGTTGACTTCAACCGCTGCGGCGTACCGCTGATCGAGATGGTAACCCGTCCCGACCTGCATTCCTCTGCCGAGGCAAAGGAATTCCTCGAAATGATCAAGACTACGCTGTCCTACCTCGACATCTGTGACTGCAAGATGGAGGAAGGCTCCATCCGCTGTGACGTTAACGTTTCCATCCGTCCGGAAGGCTCCACCGAGCTGGGCACCCGCGTTGAGATGAAGAACATCAACACCTTCTCCGGTGCGGTCCGTGCGATCGATTACGAGATTGCACGCCAGATCGAGGTTGTAGAGAACGGCGGCGAAATCCAGCAGGAGACCCGCCGCTGGGACGACGTTAAGCTGAAGAACACGGTAATGCGTACCAAGGAAGATGCGCAGGACTACCGTTACTTCCCGGATCCGGACCTGATCGCTGTAGAGATCTCCGACGAGTGGCTGCACCAGATCGAGAGCGAGGTTCCGGAGCTGCCGATCACCCGTTACGAGCGTTACCTCAACGAGTACGGCATGACTGCCATGGAGGCGCGTCTGCTGTCTGACAGCTTTGAGAAGGCCGAACTGCTCGATGCTGCCGCAAAACAGGTTAAGCCCAAGGCTGCCGCAAACTGGATCCTGTCCGATATCTCCAAGTACCTGAACGACAAGGGCGTAAGCCTTCGCGAGACCAAGATGACCGCAGACAAGCTGGTTGCTCTGGTCAAGCTGATCGAGGCGGGCACCATCTCCGGCAACGCCGGCAAGAAGGTTCTGCCGAGCATGTTCGAGACCGACGAGACCGTTGAGGCCATCGTTGACCGCATGGGTCTCAAGCAGGTATCCGACGAGGGCGCTATCCTCGCCATCGTACAGGACGTTATCGCCAAGAACGAAAAGGCTGTTGCCGACTTCAAGGCAGGCAAGAATGTTACCGGCTTCCTCGTAGGCCAGTGCATGAAGGCTTCCAAGGGTCAGGGCAACCCGCAGATCATCAACAAGCTGATCGCATCCGAGCTGGCAAAGCTGTAATTCAGCTTAAAACCGAATTGATACAAGAGGATACAGAACGGTACTGTTCTGTATCCTTTTTGTGCTTTTTGGGGGGAGAAATTTGTCGGAGAGAGCGGTTGCATTGGGGAAAAATGTTGTAAATCGACAGATATAGGAGCTATTATGTATAAATGGATATGTAGGTATCGACTGGATGAAAATACAGAAAAGAATAAAAATGGAATTTGACAGGTGAAGGAATGCACATAACGGATTGGCTGGAAATGCTGGGTGAGCACTTTCCGCTGGTGGTGATCGGCTGTGCTGAGGCACTGCTGGCGGTTGTGCTCCTGTGTGCTGCGCTGCGGAACCGCAGGCAGTGCGCGGATAAAAAACGGAGCGCACTCCGGCGGGCAGAAAGACGTTTCCATCTGGAAGAAATACCGTGCGTGGGACGGAGCGCAGCCGTTCGAGACCGTCCTTCGGACAAAGAACGGCGAGTGGGTGCAGACACAGGGCTTTGACCCGTTCACGCAGTCGGTGGCATACTATCGGCTGACCGGCGATGCACCGGAGGCCAACACGGTCGAGGTATCGGTGCAGAACGCTTCGCGCGACGCGGTGTATGCACCGGCTTCGATGGAAAAGGTAACGGACGGTGACGTGTACGAACGCAGAGACGCGCTGCTCAAGGGGCGCGGTCTGTTCGGTACCCGCGATTATACGGTGACCGAGGTTTCGGGTACGCGGCCGTCGGAGCTCATGGTCGCGGAGAGCTGGGTCAGCAGCCCGCAGACCGAGGAGCAGACAGCCTATGCGGAAGCAGAGTCAGTCTATCGCAGCTTTGTGTATGATGCATATACCGCAGCGGACGAGAAACTGCTGCCTGTGCTCAACCGTCTGTTCTGGCAGGATTATGATGATGAAAATGACGGTGTTTACAGTGCGCTCAGCCGCATCCGCGAGGTGCTGAAAGCGCAGGTGCGCTACAGCGAGACTGCCGAAGCCGCACCGGATAATGCGGACCCGATTGCATATTTCCTGACAGACTCGCGGAAGGGCAATGCAGTGCTTTATGCCTCGGCGACCGTGCAGGCGCTGCGGGCGCACGGCATTCCCGCACGTTACGCGGAACGTAAACGGCGCAGAATGTCGATCGAGGAGCGTGTGCGGCAGTCGCAGAAGCTGATATTCAAGCTGATTTCCCTCTGGGGAATTGACGCAGCGCTCGGCTGGGAGACATCGGCGACCGATAAGGCGTTTGCGGACACGCTGCCGTCGGTTAAGCCCGGAGAGTACGAGCGTGTGAACGGTCTGCTTGAGAAAACCATATACGGCGGCATCACGCTTGAGCCGTTCGAGGAGCGTGCGCTCGATCTGTTCGTGCAGCGACTTTGGGAAAGAAATGTGAAGAAAAGCTGGAAAATGCGCCTTAAACTGCGGTATGCGTGCTTGCTGGCAGCGAAATAAGAAGAAATCCCGAGGCGATAGGCTTCGGGATTTTACTATTGCCGCAGCAGACGGAAGGCGCAGAGCAGTAGTTCCTCGCGCGTATGCAGCTGTGCGCTGTGCGGAAGAATGCGCTGCCGGATTTCCGGAGAAAGTGCGCAAAAACAGGCGTTAGCCGTTTGATCAATGGACAGCAGTGCTGTAAGATTGCAGAAATACTTCATGGAAATTCACCTCGGGACTCAGTATAGACAAGGGGAGAGCAAGCTATACGCAAAAACTTTTGGGAAAAATGAAAAAATGTGTTGACAAAGCGTATCGGGAGAGGTATACTAAATAAGCTGTTGATGAGCGGTTAAGACTGCTTCGATTTAACAGAATCCAAAACCTTTAGTGGTCAAATGCTGACGCATTTGAGTACCTTGGTCGAAAATCACGAAGATTTTCGACACGCGGTGCAATTTTCCACTGAAGGCAAAGGAAAATTGCACCTTGTAAATTAAACAACGATGTGCTTAAACTTTTGTTCGATATGAACAAGGTT